>R24__coassemble_234_pt1 | contig 40274 bp, 30 predicted proteins | sample R24__metabat2_high_PE_033 | metagenome-assembled genome bin R24
TGGAGCCTCCTTATATTATATCACCTGCACAAGGGCGGAACCCTTCGCTTTGGTGAGATCTATCACGAGATGACGGACATCTCGGAGAAGATGCTTTCTTCCAAACTGAAGGACCTGGAACGTGACCACCTGGTTCACCGAAAATCCTATCCAGTTATTCCTCCCAAAGTGGAGTATAGCCTCACGCCACTGGGAGAATCCCTTATGCCGCACATCGACAGCCTCATCGGTTGGGCCATGGAGCACTTTCAGGACGTCACCGGAGGCAAGGTGCTGGTGAAGTGATTGTATAGCGTTAAATTCGAATTTATCGGTGTGATTGAGGCGGGTCTGTTGGCGCTTGCGGCAACAGTCCCGCTTTTGTTTTGAGCAGAGACGTATCGCCCGATTCTTCGGGCGATTGGTCGGAGCGGTGCAACATTTGGGACGGAATTTGTATCTATATAGGCGTAACCAATTTCACAAATCATGAAACCGAAGAAGAAACAGAAGAAACTGCGAATTACGGAGGCCGACTATATGCTGGCCCAGCGCAGGGCGGCTCGGATGGAAGAAATTGCCGAGCACGGGAGGCCGGTTTCATACACGGCGCTCCACAAATCGAAGAAGGTTTATGACCGCAAGCGTTTGAAAAGGACAGACATCAACCCCGGTGATGGCTGTCCTTTTCGCATAAAATGCTTATCTTTATAGCATGTTTTACGCAATACTCGGTATTATCGTGGTTGTGGCGTTGTTCCTGATATTCAGGGACGACCACGACGATTCGTACAATAAAAGTGAGAAGGGCCAGCGAAAGGCGCAGCAGACACGCTCGTTCTCGCATACTCAGGGACAATCCCAGCCAAAGAAGGATCAGACGCATTATCAGAAGGAAGCCGGGCAAAAGGCTAGCTCTGCAGGTAGCGCCAGCGGACCAAAGGCCGAGAAGAATGCATCCGGGCCGTCGCTGAAGGAGCAGATTCTTGGGGAGATTGAGCAAGCCATCAGCGAGGCAAAGAAGGGTGCAGAGGAGCCGATGAAGGTGTTCGGTGAGGTGATGGGAATGGCTAAGGAGGCCGTGAATACGGCTATGAAGGAGGCGCAGAAGGGTTGGAATACCACGGGAACTCAAACCGATGTGGATGAGCAGTTCCCGGATGATGACGAAGAATTAGATTTATCGTTTCTCGATAATATTGATTACTCCGATGATCTGGAGGAGAATACCGAGACCTTCGATATTACAGGTCTAAGGTACCACTGCACGGTACATGATTGCGGTAAGATCGTCGGCATTGTAAAGCCTGAACCGTCCAATGTACACGACCCTCGTGCACAGGCGGTGTACCGCAATGACGGCAAGCTGTTGGGTTATATCCCCCGCACACAGCTGGATTGGTACGAGGATTTCAATGAGCAGAATGTCCCCTGCCCCTTTGTAGGCGAAGTCGAACTGGACCGTTCATCGGCCCGGCTGATTGCCGAGATTAAGGTCATCATCCCTAGCAGCCGGGAGTTTGTCGAGGAAGAGATTAAAGACGAGTTATGAAAAACGAAAACCTCTTTATTCAGGCCCTATGGAAGTTTTTCCTGGGCGTAATACTGCTAGGGGTACTTATCTTTGTTCCGGCATGGTCCCTTCATTATTGGCAGGGCTGGCTGCTGATGGGGATCCTGTTTGTGCCGATGTTCATTGCCGGGCTCATTATGCTCTGGAAGAATCCCGAACTGCTACAAAAGCGTCTGAATGCAAAAGAACAGGAGGCCGAGCAGAAGACCGTTGTGAAGCTTAGCGGATTGCTGTTTATTCTGGCCTTCGTGGTGGCGGGGCTAAACTGGCGTTTCAGCTGGTGCGTATTGCCGGATTGGGCCGTGTGGGTGGCTACAGGGCTGTTTCTTGCTTCCTATCTTCTGTATGCCGAGGTCCTAAGAGAGAACACTTACTTGTCCCGCACTATTGAGGTTCAAGAGAACCAGAAGGTCATTGACACTGGCCTCTACGGAGTTGTCCGTCATCCGATGTATATGGATACTACGATGCTCTTTCTGGCAATGCCGTTAGTGCTGGCCTCTCCTATTTCGTTTGTCATAATGCTGGGTTACATTCCCGTCATTGCCAAACGCATTAAGAACGAAGAAGAAGTACTTGAACATGGCCTGGAAGGATATGTCGAGTATAAGAAGAGAGTCAAGTACAGAATGATTCCGTTAATATGGTAAATAGTAATATGTTCAGATAGAGAGGCTATGACTGAAAAGGAACTGATGCAATCCGGTCTCCCTTATTCGGCTGTTGATATACAGCTTTTAAGAGAGTTGAATGCCACCAAGGATGTGATTCACAGGTACAATGCCCTGATGCCCTCGCAAACAGATGAGTTGCTTTCGATTCTAAAGAATTTGCTTGGCCACATAGGAGACGATTATATCTGCATTAACCAGCCATTCTATTGCGATTACGGTAAGCAGATCAGGGTTGGCAAGCGATTCTTTGCGAACTTCAATTTTACGGTACTGGACGAGGCTCTTGTAACCATCGGTGATGACTGCTTTATAGGCCCTAACGTAAGCATCTATACGGCTTGCCACAGTACGGATCCGGTTGAACGCAATAGCCGGAGGGAGTGGGCTGAACCTGTGACCATTGGGAACAACGTGTGGATTGGCGGCAGCGTTACCATCCTCCCAGGTGTAACTATTGGCGATAACACTACGATTGGAGCCGGCTCAGTAGTTACCAAGGATATACCATCGAATGTAGTAGCTGTCGGGAATCCCTGCAGAATCATAAAAAACATTGAATAGAATGAGAAAAGCAAGCAGAGAGATGGATGCCGCCTTCGCATTGGAAGTGCTGGACAAGGCCCCATACGTTACAGTAAGCATGATCAGGCCGGATGGTACTCCCTATGGGCTGCCCCTGTCGTTGGCCCGTACAGATGAAAAAACATTCTATTTCCATTGCGCCCTGGATGGCGAAAAGCTTGACTGCATAGCACACTGTCCGACGGTATTCCTGTCGGCAGTTACCAGATGTGCGCCCACTGTCGGCCCGAAGGACGGCAGTTTTACTTTACAGTACAAATCGGCGACAGCCGTCGGTAAGGCTGAGATTGTGACAGACCGCGATGAGAAGATAGCCGGTTTAAGAACCATCAGTGAGCGGTTCCTCCCCCACCATATGGATGCCTTCGATGATGCCATTGCCCGCAGCCTTGAAAGGACGGCGGTGGTTAAGATTACCTTGATTGAGCCTCCCGTTGGAAAGCGCAAGCAGTATGACAAAGATGGTGAAGAAATGAAATGGGGTCGAATGGAATAATCAGCGCATCAGGTGTTTGATGGCTGCCAGAGGATGATAGATAATCATCCGTGGGCCGCTGAATCGCATCACCTGACGTATTTTCTCCCTCATGTCCGGTTTATAGCAGTGAACCGGACATTTTTTGCAGGTGGGTTTCTCTTCGCCGAATCTGCAATGGTCCAGACGGGCATCACAATACGATGAGAGCTCCTCACATTCGGCACAAAGCGTTCTCACGCCGTGATTCTTGCGGCAGTATAGTTCTATCATCCAGCGTACAACCTGACGTTCTTCGTCTATTCGTGTTCGTTTCATTTTCAATCAGTACAAAGGAGCATAGCTAGACGGAGTAGATCATCCGCAGGAAGTCTGTGCCGAAGGCGTGGCGGTGCTCTGCGGGGACAAAGCCAATGGATTCGTAGAGGCGGATGAGATGATCGTATTCGCTATCGGCCACCAAAGCAATCTTGTTAAAGCCATGGCTGAGGCCGATTTTGATGCCGTCTTCCAAGAGGGCACGGCCGATACCCAAGCGACGGTAGTCTGGATGAACGGCCAGGGAATCCAGATAGTATTCTCCAGGGTCCGTTTCCGGCTCATCATTACCGTATAGAGAAAAAAAGTCAGGCCAGTACTCCCTAAACGTCTTCTCCTTTAAGTCCTTATAGATCACTCCCGGATAGGATAGCAAGGCTCCGGCAGGCTTGCCGCCTACTTCGGCCAGTCGGGTTCTGCTATAGGTGTAAAGCGTGTCTTCCCTACCCTCGCTTTGAGTTATGTTCTCCATAGCGTCAGCCAGGTCATCGTTGACAATCTTCTCGAAGTCATAAAGATGCATCCCGGCGAAAATGCATTCGGCCAGGAAGGGAGCGTCGGAGGGACGGGCGTCGCGGATAGTGAAGGTACTCATAACTACAAAGATAGTGGAAATGGCGGAGAAAATGAGTATCTTAGCGGTATGAAATCTAAGACATTGCTTTGGACGCTGGCAGGGATTGCCGCGGCGGTGGTGCTCCTTCTGGTGGGCATCAAAGTATTTGATGGAAGATCTGTCAAAGCTATCTTCGTGAGGCAGGTGCTGGGATTCCGTGCGCTGAACTCGGCCAAATACGACTTTGACAAAGCTGATATGACGGATAAGAGTACCATCGAAATGCCCGATGTCAAGTTTCCTAGGCCCCTGCGGGAATACCGCGTTGGCGGGATGCAGGTCTTCGAGGCCGATGCCGAGGATGACTCCAAGCCCGTCCTTCTCTATATCCACGGTGGCGCGTACTGCCATAACTTCACCAAACAACACTGGCAGGCTATGGCAAAGTGGGCAGACGAGACAGGCTGCGGCATTGTTGCGCCTAATTACCCCCTTCTGCCACTTCACACGGCAACAGAGGCGCATCCGCTGATGATGCGGCTGTACGAGTCTCTGCTGGAGCGCTGTGACGCAAGACGCATCGTGATTTCTGGAGATTCCGCCGGTGGCGGCTTCAGCCTGGCTTTGACGCAGGAAATTCGGGATGCCGAACTTCCTGTGCCAGCGCACCTTGTTCTCCTTGCACCTTGGGTGGATATGATGGGAGGAGACGCCTCTCTCCAGAAGTATGACAACTGGCTGATGGTAGATACGCTCCCCCGCTTCGGCAGGGACTGGGCCGAAGGCCTTGATATCCAGGATCCCAAGGTTTCTCCCTTGTACGGCGATATGCACGGCTTGCCGCCGACTGACTTCTATGCCGGGACCTGGGATGTGCTTTATACGGATGTTGTTAAGACGTACGAAAAGATGGAGGCCGAAGGTGTGGATGTTCATCTGCACGTGGGCGAAAAGATGCCGCACGTCTATCCCATCCTGCCCTGCCCTGAAGGCGCGGCGGCTCGAAAGGAAATAGCAGAGATTCTCCGGGCTCTATGATAATCGAAGAAGTCATGGTTTACCTGCTGGCGACGAGGCAGCACGGGATGAAGACTGAGCAGATTGCCAGGGAGTTGGAGCTGCGCGGTCTGGTGCCAAGGCGTCCCGGAAAGCCGTTGGACGGAAAGGTCATTGCGGCGATTGTCTTTAAACACCCTGAAGTATTCTGCTTCAGTGAGGGACGCGTGAGGCTTCTAATGTAATCCAACTACTAACTCCTTAGGGGGCGCTTTTGGTAGTTACTAAATCTTTAGGAGGAATTTCATCTTCGCTCATTTTATGCGCCTGGCGGAAGAAACGCTGCTTCATAAGAACGACAAAGTCATTCTGCAGGTCACGACCAAAGCCCTCTACTTCCAGAGAAGCTTGAGGACATAGAGTATTCTGAATAACTATCCTGTCAAAGAAACGGACAAGATTGTCATATTGGCCAGTCCTGCATGCTTTATGAACAAAGCCTACAGTCCCCTGGAATGGAGGGTTTGAGTTTGAGGGCGAAAGTGAATGTCCAAATGAATTTGTTTCGGTAAAACTTAGAAAAGGCCCGTAATTCACTGATTTGCAGCGTCTTACGAGCCTTTATCGTACCCCCGCTCGGAATCGAACCGGGACCAACGGAACCGGAATCCGTTATTCTATCCTTTAAACTACAGGGGCATCCGTTTTGGGACTGCAAAATTATACAAATTTTCCGAAATATTTAGTATATTTGTACACTTATTAAGATAAGGATGAAGATAGCTTACATTTTCCCCGGTCAGGGGGCTCAATTCCCGGGCATGGCCCAAGACCTTTACCCCGCTCACAAAGAGCTGATGGAGAGAGCCAACACGCTCCTGGGCTTCCGTATCACGGACATCATGTTCGAGGGCAGTGAGGAAGACCTCAAGGCCACGCGCGTGACCCAGCCGGCCATTTTCATCCACTCCACCATCCTGGCCATGTCCCAGGAGCAGAAACCGGACATGGTAGCCGGTCATTCGCTGGGAGAGTTTTCGGCCCTTGTGGCGGCCGGTGCCCTCAGCTTCGAAGACGGCTTAAGACTGGTCTCCCTCCGTGCCCAGGCCATGCAGAAATGCTGCGAGAAAACCCCGGGCTCCATGGCGGCCATCATCAAACTCCCGGACAACGTGATTGAAGAGATCTGCGCCGGCATTCCCGGTGTGGTTCCCGCCAATTACAACTCCCCCGGACAGGTGGTCATCTCCGGAGAAGAAGCCGGCATCGAGCAGGCCTGCGAGACATTCAAGGAAGCCGGTGCCAAGCGCGCCCTCAAGCTGGCCGTGAGCGGAGCCTTCCACTCCCCCCTCATGGAACCGGCCCGCGAAGAACTGGCCAAGGCCATCGAAGACACGCCCATCCGGGCTCCCTTCTGCCCCATCTACCAGAATGTATCGGCCCTTCCTACCATGGATCCCATGGTCATTAAGGACAACCTCCTCAAGCAGCTCACCAGCCCCGTCCGCTGGACCCAGTCCGTCCAGAACATGATCGCAGACGGCGCTACCAAATTTGTGGAGCTGGGCCCCGGCACCGTGCTGCAGGGTCTTGTCAAGCGCATCGCCTCTCCGGAAGACGCCCTCGAAATTGAAGGTCAACAATAAACTAAATACATAAACCACTAACACATTATGGCAAAAGAAAAGAAATTCATCACCTGTGATGGTAACTATGCCGCCTCGAACATTGCTTACCTGTTCAGCGAGCATGCTGCTATCTACCCCATCACGCCTTCTTCCACTATGGCCGAGAACATCGACGAGTGGGCCGCCCACGGTAAAAAGAACCTGTGGGGAGAAACCGTGAAAGTGACGGAGATGCAGTCCGAGGCCGGTGCCGCCGGTGCCGTTCATGGTTCCCTCCAGGCTGGTGCTCTTACTTCCACCTTTACTGCTTCCCAGGGTCTCCTTCTGATGATCCCCAACATGTACAAGATCGCCGGCGAAATGCTGCCCACCGTCTTCCACGTGAGCGCACGCGCCCTGGCCAGCCACGCCCTCTCCATCTTCGGAGACCATCAGGACGTGATGGCCTGCCGCCAGACCGGTTTCTGCATGCTGGCCTCCGGTTCCGTACAGGAAGCCCAGGATCTGGCCGCCGTCGCTCACCTGAGCGCCATCAAGGCCAGCCTTCCTTTCCTCCACTTCTTCGACGGTTTCCGTACTTCCCACGAAATCCAGAAGATTGAAGCCCTGGACGAGGAAGCCCTCAAGGGTATGGTATCTGAAAAGGCCCTCGCCAAGTTCCGCGAGCGCGCCCTCAACCCGGACGCTCCCGTCACCCGCGGTACCGCCCAGAACGGTGACGTTTACTTCCAGGCTGTGGAAACCCGCAACCAGTACTACGAAGCCGTCCCGGACATCGTGGCCCGCTACATGGGAGAAATCACCGAGCTCACCGGCCGCAGCTACCGTCCCTTCGAGTACTACGGTGACCCTACCGCAGAGAACATCATCGTAGCCATGGGTTCCGTAACGGAAACCATCAAGGAGACCATCGACTATCTCCAGAGCCGCGGTCGCAAGTACGGTCTCATCACCTGCCACCTGTACCGTCCGTTCAGCGAGAAATACTTCTTTGCCGTGCTGCCCAAGAGCGTTCGCAAGATCGCCGTTCTGGACCGCACCAAAGAGCCCGGTGCCGTGGGCGAGCCCCTCTTCACGGATGTCAAGGCCCTCTTCCAGGGTAAGGACAACGTGACCATCGTAGGCGGCCGTTACGGTCTGTCCTCCAAGGACACCACCCCTGCCCAGATCGTTGCCGTATACGACAACCTGGACCAGAAGGAGCCCAAGCAAGACTTCACCATCGGCATCGTGGACGACGTCACCTTCAAGAGCCTGCCCATCAAGAGCGAGGTTTCCATCGTGAAGCCCGGCACCACCGAATGCAAGTTCTACGGTCTGGGTTCCGACGGTACCGTAGGTGCCAACAAGAACACCATCAAGATCATCGGTTCCCACACGGACCTCTACAGCCAGGCCTACTTTGACTACGACTCCAAGAAGTCCGGCGGTTACACCTGCTCTCACCTGCGCTTCGGCCAGCAGCCCATCAAGGCTCCTTATCTGGTGAACACCCCCGACTTCGTGGCCTGCCACGTTCCTTCCTACCTCAAGAAGTACGATGTCCTCAAGGGCATCAAGGACGGCGGCACCCTGCTGCTGAACAGCCTCTGGGACGAGGAAGAGACCATCGCCAACATCCCTGACAACGTGAAGGCCATCATCGGCCGCAAGCACATCAAGGTGTATATCATCAACGCCACCAAGATTGCAGCCGAGATTGGTCTGGGTGGCCGTACCAACACCATCCTCCAGAGCGCCTTCTTCAAGATTACCAACATCATCCCCTACGAGGATGCCGTGAAGTACATGAAGGACGCTATTGTGAAGTCCTATGGCAAGAAGGGTGAGAACGTGGTCAACATGAACTACGCTGCCGTAGACCGCGGTGGTGAATACACCGAACTCCACGTCCCGGCCGAATGGGCCAACCTCACCGCCAAGTTCGAGAACCCCAACAAGGACCGTCTGGCTCCCGCCTTCGTAAAGGATGTGGCCGATATCGTGAACGCCCAGGCTGGTGACACCCTGCCCGTGAGCGCCTTCATGCCCTACGCCGACGGCACCATGCCCGCCGGTACCGCCGCCTTCGAAAAGCGCGGTGTGGCCGTGAACGTTCCCACCTGGGACGCCGAGGCCTGTATCCAGTGCAACACCTGCGCCTTCGTTTGCCCGCACGCCGCCATCCGTCCTTTCCTCCTCACCGAGGAAGAGGCCGCCAAGGTGCCCGCTAACGTAAAACTGGCCCAGGGTAAGGCCAACCTCAAGGATTACAAGTACGCCATCGCCATCTCCGTAGACGACTGCACCGGTTGCGGTAACTGCGTGGATGTCTGCCTTGCCAAGCCCGAGAAGGCCCTCAAGATGGTTCCTTACATAGATGCCAAGGAAGACCAGGCTGCCTTTGACTACCTCAACAAGAAGGTGGGCTACAAGGAGTACGTGGACAAGAAGGCCAACATGAAGAACAGCCAGTTCGCCCAGCCTCTGTTCGAGTTCTCCGGTGCCTGCGCCGGTTGCGGTGAAACCCCCAACATCAAGACCATCACCCAGCTGTTCGGTGACCACATGATGGTGGCCAACGCTACCGGTTGCTCCTCCATCTACGGTGCTTCCTTCCCGGCCAGCCCGTACTGCACCAACGCTCAGGGCCACGGTCCCGCATGGGCCAACTCCCTGTTCGAGGACTTCTGCGAATTCGGCCTGGGTATGAAGCTCGGTTCCGACCGCGCCCGTGCCACCGTGGCCAACTGGATGCGCAAGGGTCTCGAGTGCAGCTGCTGCACCGACGAGATGAAGGCCCTCTACGCCAAGTGGCTGGAGGCTCCCCAGGATGCCGCCAACACCCGCGAAGTAGCCGACAAGCTCATCCCGCTCATCGAGAAGTGCGACTGCGACGTCTGCAAGACCCTGTACCAGTACCGTCACTTCATCGTGGCCCGCAGCCAGTGGATCTTCGGCGGTGACGGTGCCTCCTACGACATCGGTTACGGCGGTCTGGACCACGTGCTGGCCAGCGGTGAAAACCTCAACATCCTGGTTCTGGATACCGAGGTGTACTCCAACACCGGCGGTCAGAGCTCCAAGGCCACCCCTGTGGGCGCCATCGCCAAGTTCGCCGCTTCCGGTAAGAAGATCCGCAAAAAGGATCTGGGCATGATGGCCATCTCCTACGGCTACGTCTATGTGGCCCAGGTGGCTATGGGTGCCAGCCCCGTGCAGTTCTTCAACGCCATCAAGGAGGCCGAAGCCTACGACGGCCCGTCCCTCATCATTGCCTACAGCCCTTGTATCAACCATGGCCTCAAGGCCGGCATGGGCCTGAGCCAGAAGGAAGAGAAGCTGGCCGTCGAGTGCGGTTACTGGCACCTCTACCGTTACAACCCGGCTCTGGAAGGCACGGACAAGAACCCGTTCACCCTGGATTCCAAGGAACCCGACTGGAGCAAGTTCCAGGACTTCCTCAAGGGAGAGGTCCGCTTCGCTTCCCTGTACAAGTTGTTCCCGGAGCAGGCCGACGAGCTCCTCGCCAAGACCGAGGAATTCGCCAAGGTTCGCCTCAACACCTACAAGAGACTCGCCGGCAAGTAATGGCAGTCCCTACCCAAAGAAAAGCCCCGCTGCAAAGCGAGGCTTTTTTTTATTTGGCGAAAACGTTGTTAAAGGCTTCGTTGGTAAGATCGTACGCCTGCTGGATGCGGCGCGCGTAGGCCAGAAAGACCTCCCCGGAGGGCGTGAGGCGCAGTTCCCTGCCCCGCTGGAAGAGCTCAAAGCCCAGGGATTCCTCCAGGGCCGATATTTGCGTGCTTACCGCCGGCTGGGTAAGTCCCAGCGTCTTAGCGGCTTTGGTGAAACTCCTTTCCTTCTCAACCTCCAGAAAGGCCCGAATTTTGCTGTCTTCCAACATAGCTATTCAATCTTATCACAAAAATAGTTATTTTTGTTTGGAATATAAAAAATTGTTTCTACCTTTACGGTGTACTATTAAGCTAATACACATTAAAGAGCAACTACTATTTCTTAACAAATCAATAAATGAAGAAATTCTTTATTACCCTCGCTGCCCTGGCGCTGAGTGCCACCCTGGCCATCGCCCAGCAGCCCACCCGCGAGCAACTGGAAGCAATGATTGCCCAGATGCCACAGATTCCGGTTTCAGAGGCCTACACCGTAGGTCACCTGGACAACGGTCTTACCTACTTTATCCGCCACAACGAACTCCCCAAAGGCCGGGCCGAATTCTACCTCGCCACCAACGTTGGTGCCATCGAGGAAGAATATCCCGCACAGGACGGACTGGCCCACTTCCTGGAGCACATGTGCTTCAACGGAACCGAGCACTTCCCCGGTAAAGCCATCCTGGACTACCTCCGTTCCATCGGAGCCGAGTTTGGCCGCAACATCAATGCATCTACCGGTTTTGAAGAGACCCAGTACATGCTCAACAACATTCCCGTGCAGCGGGAGACCGTAGTGGACAGCTGCCTCATGATCCTGGCAGACTACTCCCACTATGTGCTCAACCAGCCCAGCGAGATCGACGCAGAGCGTGGCGTCATCATCGAGGAGCGCCGCACCCGCCGCAACGCCAGCTGGCGCAGCATGGAGGCTTCCCTGCCCTACTACTTCGGCCCGGACAGCAAGCTCGCTTCCTGCACCCTCATCGGTACCCAGGAGCACCTCGAGACCTTCAAGCCGGAAAGCCTGGTAGAATTCTACCACACCTGGTATCACCCCGGCAACCAGGCCCTGATTGTAGTAGGTGACGTGGACGTAGCCCGCACCGAGGCCAAGATCAAGGAAATCTTCGGCGTCATTCCCGTCAAGGAGAATCCCGTCAAGAAGCCCATCCAGGAGATCGCAGACCACGCCGAGGCCCGCGTAGGCATCATCACCGATCCTGAAACCACCAACCCCAGCATCGAAATCATCTGGCACAGCGCCGCCACTCCGGAGTCCCTCAACGCCACCTACACCGGTCAGGCCACCGAGCTCCTCAAGGGCATCCTGGGCCAGGTCATGTACGAGCGCTTCAACGACATCACCTCCAAGCCCGGTTCCCCTTACCTCTCCGGCAGCTTCGGCATCTCCAGCCTCATCTATGAGGACATCGACGCCGTCCTGGGAGACGTTTCCCTCCGCGAGGACAACATCCTCGAAGGCTTCAAGGCCTTCTATACGGAACTGGTCCGCCTCCAGAAATACGGTATCACCGAGGACGAGTTCAAGCGCGCCAAGGCCGATATCGTCTCTATGTACGAAAACCGCGTCAACCGCGCCGAGACCCGCCAGAACGCAGAGTTCATCAGCCCTATCATCAGCCACTTCTTTGACAAGCAGCCTCTGGTAGAGCCCAAGGACGAGCTCGAGTTCGTGCAGATGATGATGGGCCAGCTCAACGCAGCCCTCGTCAGCCAGACCGCCAAGGCTCTCTGGAACGGAGAGAACAACCTGGTTGTGGTTTACAGCGGCCCCCAGAAGGAAGGCATCGCCACCCCTACCGCCGAGCAGCTGCTCCAGGCCATGAAGGACGTGGAAGCCTCCGATATTGCCGCCCCCGCTGGTGAAGAAATCCCCGAAGCCTTCCTGGATCCCGCCAAGCTCAAAGGTTCCAAGATCTCCAAGGTGGGCACCACCATCTACGGTGCAGCCGAGTGGACCCTGGCCAACGGTGTAAAGGTAATCGTTTACCCCACCGACCTCCAGAAAGACCAGATCCTCTTCAACATTGTTAAGGACGGCGGTCTGTCCCTCGTTTCCAACGAAGACCTCGCCTCCTTCGACGACAACGTCTTCAGCCTCTTCCAGAGCAACAGCGGTGTATCGGCCTTCTCCGGCACCACCGTTACCAAGATGCTCACCGGCAAGAGCCTCAGCGTAAGCCCTTACTTTGACGAGCTGGAGAACGGCATCAACGGCCGCAGCACCGTGAAGGACTTCGAGACCGCCATGCAGCTCCTCTACCTCTACTGGACCGATCCTCGCTTCGATCCCGAAGAGTGGCAGAATGGTCTGGACCAGCTCACCGCTGTCCTGCCCAACCTGGTCAACCAGCCCAACTACAAGTTCCAGACTCAGCTCTACAAGACCATCTACGGCAACAACCCTCGCCGCCAGATGATCTCCCAGGAAATCCTTGACAAGGCCAGCCTCTCCGTAGTGGAGAAGAACTGGAAGAAACTCTTCGCCGACGCCGCCGGTGCCAAGCTGGTCATCGTGGGTGACGTGAACCCCGAGGCCATCAAGCCCGTGATTGAGAAGTACATCGGTTCCCTGCCCAAGGGCAAGAAGCCTCTCAACTGGGTAGACAACAACATGGATATTGTCAAGGGTAAGATCGAGAGCGTGATCGAGGTAGACATGCAGACTCCCAAGAGCACCGTTTACCAGATCTACAGCCTGGACACTCCGTTCAGCTACACCAAGGACGCCGCCATGGATGCCATCTCCTACATCCTGGACATGCACTACACCAACACCCTTCGTGAAGAGGAAGGCGGCACCTATGGCGCCAGCACCCAGGGCAGCCTCTCCCGCCGTCCCAAGCAAACCGGTATGTTCCTCGTAGGTTGGGACTGCAAGCCCGCCCTCTGCGACAAGCTCCGCGCCATCGCCATCCAGGGCTTCAAGGACCTGGCCCAGAACGGCCCCACCGACGAAGAACTCTCCATGGCCAAGCTCAACCTCCAGAAGAACCTGCCCGAGAGCCGTCAGAACAACAGCTGGTGGCGTAGCGGTATCGAGATCTACAACACCTATGGTGTAGACCGCGACGCCGAGTACGAGAAGGCCATCAACAACCTGTCCAAGGAAGACATCACTTCCCTGATGCAGGAGATCCTGGCCCAGGGCAACTTCATCGAGGTAGTGATGAAGCCCGCCAAGACCGCCGAGGCCGAATAAGCCCAGCGCACCTAAAAGAAGAGCTGCACCGGAAAAGTGCAGCTCTTTTTTTATCTCACCTCGCCGGCTACAAAGAGATTCACGACCGGCCTTAACGGCGCATTGGTTGTAAGGGAAATCATAATCACGTTCTCCCCTTTGGGAAGGGCCGATGTATCCAGACTGAAATGCATCCGGCCTTTGGCGCCCGGAGCAACGTCCGGAAGGGAAACGGCCTTCAGGGCAGGATGCTCCACATCGGCCTTATAAATATGAAGGGCGGCCTTTCCCTTGTTGGTGCATTCGAAATCCAGCTCCAGCTTACTCCCCTGCTGCACAATTCCCATATTGAGGGTGCTCTGGGTAAAGACGGGCAGGGCTGCATCATCCCGCTGTTGGGCGCTCCAGGAGGCAAAGTTCTCCTGCGTATAGGCCGATACCTCCAGCGCCTCCGCCGCCTTCTTTCCATTCAGGACGGGCGTGGCGCTGTAGACGGTTTTCCCGTAAAGGGAAGGGTCCGACTGGATGGTGAAGCTGAGGGTGGCTGTGCTGCCGGCCGGGATGGGGTTGGGCGACACGCTCACGGTGAGCTGCGGGGAGACATCGGTCCATTCTACCTGGAGCGGTTTTTTGCCCAGGTTGGCCACCGTGGCGGTTTCGCTGGTGCTGAGTCCCTGCTTAAGAGTGGAGGTTTTGTACTGACGGGCCTTCAGACCAAAATCCCCGAGCTTCTGTGCTCCGTAGAGCTCGCTCAGGGATTTCTTTTTCTCGTGGACCACGCCCCTCAGGCGCAGCACCACCGGCCTTTTGACGCCGGAAATATAAACGGTGAGGGTCTTGTCAAAGGGTATGGGACCGTCTTCGTTCTTATAGGTGGCCGATATGCTTCCGCTCTGTCCGGGGGCCAGCGTCCCCTTGGTCCATTTGACATCCGTGCAACCGCAGGAGGAAACCACCTCGTAGATGCTGATGGGCTCGGTTCCCTTGTTGGTAAGGGTGAAGGTACAGGAGAGAGGGCCGTCCGTCACCGAAACGTCTCCAAAGTCGTGCACGGTCTTGTCAAACTCCACGGTCTCGGGAGCCTGGCTGTCTTCTACGGCCACCAGCTGGGCCACTGGCGCGCTATTTGCATTTCTGGAGCCGCACGACGCGATGCCGGCAGCCACCAGAAGAAGGGTCCAATACATAGCTTTCATACGCACAAAGTTAAGTACTCTTCTTTTGAAATTCAAATATAATGCCTATCTTCGTGCCTTAGAAAATAACACAACAACAATAAAAGATTTAAACTATGCCTAGAGTAATCAACCCTGAACTTTGCGTCTCCTGCGGTTCCTGCGCAGACGTATGCCCTGTTGGCGCTATCACCGCCGGCGATGCCTCCTACCAGATCAACAAGGACGAATGCATCGATTGCGGCGCCTGCGAAGGCACCTGCCCCAACGAAGCGATCAGCGAGGCCTAATCGCAGAAAGCAAAGAAGATTGAAAAGCTACGCTAGCAGCGTGGCTTTTTTTTTTGTGCCGAGATATACCTCTCCAAAACCTTCGCCACCCTCGGCGATTAGAGGGAGGGGCCCGTTGGCTTAATAGACAATGGGAGGGGTTTTGGAGAGGTATACCTTGGCAGTTATGGCATTTCTTTGTATATTTGTAAGTTAAATTTAAACGAATGGCTGAGATTGTAAACACCACCTACAACGACGATTCCATCCAAACCCTGGAATGGAATGAGCACATCCGGCGCCGTGCCGGCATGTACATCGGCCGCCTGGGAAATGGCGACCGCCAGGGCGATGGCATCTATGTGCTGCTGAAGGAAATTGTAGATAACTCCATCGACGAGTTCTCTATGGGATTTGGCAAGCGGATCGACATCACCATCGAAGACAAGACGGTGACCGTGCGGGACTATGGCCGCGGCATTCCGCTCAACAAGGTAGTGGATGCAACCTCCAAGCTCAACACGGGCGGTAAGTTTGACGACACCAACTTCAAGAAGAGCGTGGGTATGAACGGCGTGGGTACCAAGGCCGTGAATGCCATGTCCGTGGACTTCTACGTAGCCTCTTACCGCGAAGGCAAGTGCTCTTATGCCCATTTCAGCCGGGGCATCCTCAAGGAGAGCGCCATCGTTCCTTCCAACGAGAAGAACGGCACCTTCATCCGTTTCACCCCAGACGAGGAAATGTTCAACGACTTCTCCTTCCACATGGAATTTGTGGAGAGCATGGTCAAGAACTACTCCTACCTTAAGAAAGGCCTCACCCTCAACCTCAACGGCGTAGCCTACAAGAGCGAAAACGGCCTGCTGGACCTGGTGAACGAGAACATGAGCGAAACGCCCCTGTATCCGCTCATCCACCTGGAAGGAGAGGACATCGAGATTGTCCTCACCCACGGCAACAGCTACGGTGAAAACATTGCCACCTTCGTGAACGGCCAGAACACCCGTGACGGCGGCACCCACCTGGCCGCCTACCGCGAGGCCATAGCCAAAACCTTCAAAGACTTCTACAAGAAAGACTACAAGCCCGAGGACATCCGCCAGGGCATTGTGGGCGCCATCTCCATCCAGATCCAGGAACCCATCTTCGAAGGCCAGACCAAGACCAAACTGGGCTCCACCTACATGTGGGAAAAGCAGGTAAAAGGCTCGGACGGCACCTCTTCCGTAGACCGCGGGCCCACCATCCGCACCTTCGTGAACGACTTTGTCACCAAGAACCTCAACGACTACCTCCACATGCACATGGAGATTGTCCCCATCATTGAGGAAAAGATCAAGGCCTCCCAGGCCGAAAGAGAGGAGATCGCCGGCGTCCAGAAGAAATCCCGCGAGCGCGCCAAGAAAACGGCCGTGTACAACCGCAAGCTCAGGGACTGCCGCTATCACTTCAACGATACCCGCTTCCCCAAGGGCATGGAAGACCAGCGGGAAAAGACCTCCATCTTCATCACGGAGGGTGACTCCGCATCCGGTACCATCACCAAGGTGAGAAACGCCAACAACCAGGCTGTATTCTCTCTCCGCGGCAAACCCATCAACTGCTTCAAGGAAAGCCGCAAGAAAGTGGCCGAAAATGAGGAACTCAACCTCCTCATCGCCGCCCTGGGCGTGGAGGACGACCTGGAGAACCTCCGCTACAACAACATCATCGTAGCCACCGATGCCGATACCGACGGCATGCACATCCGCATGCTGGTGCTTACCTTTATCATGAAATACTATCCCGAGCTCATCCGCCGCGGGCACGTATACATCCTGCAGACGCCCCTGTTCCGCGTAAGCAACAAAAAGGAGCGCCGCTACTGCTACTCCCAGGAAGAACGGGAGAAAGCCATCAAGCAGCTCAAAACGGGCGTAGAGATTACCCGATTCAAAGGCCTGGGTGAAATCTCGTCCGACGAGTTTGGAGACTTCATTGGAGAAAACATGCGGCTCGACACCGTCAAACTGGCCGATGAGGAGTCCATCTCCACCATCATGGAGTTCTACATGGGCATCAACACCTACGAGCGCCAGCACTTTGTGATGGACAATCTCCGCAGTGAGAAAGAATTGGAAGACGTCAATATCTAGTATATGGCTAAAATCAAAATCAAAACAAAGGTGAACCCCCGCTGGGCCAAATTCTGCGGCTGGCTGCTCAAGAAGATGGGCTGGGAAAGCGTAGGGGGTCCTATGACCGAGCCCAAAGCCATTGTGCTGGGCGTGCCCCATACCACCGTATGGGATTTCCTCGTGAGTTATCTTTTCTACACCCAATTTGGAAAAGTGGCGCATATCATGGTGAAGAAGAGTTTCTTTGTCTGGCCCCTGGGCCCCATCCTGAGAGCCTGCGGTGCCGTGCCCACAGACCTCTCCAGCCCGGCCACCACGGTCAAGAGCATCATTGATGTCATGGAGACCGTAGATGAGTTCCACCTGGCCCTGGCACCGGAAGGCTCCCGTGCCCTGGTCAAACGCTGGAAGAACGGCTACCACCTCATTGCCAAGGCCACGGGCGCTACCGTGTACATGGGCTACTACGACTGGGGCCGCAAGCGCATCAGCGTGGGAGAAACCATCGAACTCACCGACGACGCCAACGCCGACATGAAACGAATTTACAACCATTACCGTCCCCTGGGACTGCAAGGTTATCATAAAGATCAATTCGCTGTACCTGAATCCTAATCCCCCTATTTATGGCAAAAAAAATCAAGAGCCCCTACAAAGCTTGGCGCAAGTATCGCCACCGAGAGCAAACCTGCACCACCCTGCATAAGGTATTTGACTATGCCACAAACAAGTATGCACAAAGAGTCGCCTACCAGTATGTGGATGGCGGCCAGAAATACACCTACGAAGAGTTCCGCCACAAGGTAAACCAGCTGTCCCTGCGCATGACGCGCTTTGGAATCAAGCACGGAGACCGCGTGGCCATCTTCTCCCAAAACATGCCCAACTGGGTGGTAGCATTCTTCTCCGCCACGGCATTCGGCCGTGTAGCCGTCCCCATTCTGCCGGACAGTTCGGAAACAGAGCTCACCAACATCCTCAATCATTCGGAGTCCAAGGTGCTGTTCATCTCCCAGCGGATGATGCCCAAACTCAGCGAAGAGTGCCGCCAGAAGCTTACCCTCATCATTGATATCGAGACCTTCGAATTCATCAAGAAGGAAAAAGACGACTTCAAGTGCAACGGCTGGGTCAAAGCCCCCGAACCGGACGACCTCGCCTGCATCATCTACACCTCCGGCACCACCGGAAAGGCCAAAGGCGTCATGCTCAGCCACCGCAACCTGTCCAGCAACCTGGCCGCCGCCTTCAAGGCCAAGCCGGCCTTCAAGACAGACCGTTTCCTCAGTATTCTCCCGGCCGCCCACACCTATGAGATGAGCCTCTCCACGCTCTACTCCTTCTATGTAGGTGCCACCTGCTATACGCTGCCCAAGCCCCCCACTCCTACCATTCTGCTGGGGGCCATGAAGAAGATCAAGCCCACCATCGTATGCTCCGTTCCCCTTATCATCGAAAAGGTGGTCAAGAACAGCGTCTGGCCCACCATCCAGAAGAGCCGCGTACTCTCCTGGGCCGATAAGCAGATTCCGCATATCCTTCACTGGTTCATCGGCCGCCGAATGGTCAACTCTTTCGGAGGAAAGCTCACCTTCTTCGGCATTGGCGGCGCCAAGCTGGATCCGGCCGTGGAGAAGTTCCTCATCGACTGCAACTTCCCGTACGCCGTGGGCTACGGTCTCACGGAGACCGCCCCGCTGGTTTGCAACGTGATGGTTAACAAGAAAAAGCACCTGGGTTCCATCGGCCCGGCTACCTATAAGGTAGATATCCGCCTGGACAACGTGAACCCCGTCAACGGCGAGGGCGAGATTGTGGTCCGCGGAGACAACGTGATGCTGGGTTACTACAAGGATCCCGAGCGCACCCTGCAGGTCCTGGACGACGAAGGCTGGTTCCACACCAACGATATTGCCACGGTGGACGAGAACGGCATCTACTACATCAAGGGCCGTCTCAACAACACCATCCTGGGTCCTTCCGGCGAGAACATCTATCCGGAAGAGATTGAGCAGGTTATCAACAACTTCGAAGGCGTGGAAGAATCCCTGGTGATGGAGAGGGACGGCAAGCTAGTGGCCCTGGTGAAATTCCAGGACAACGCCATAGACTGGAACCAGGCCACGGAAGACAAGTGGTTCGAAGAACTGGAAGCCCGCAAGAAAGCCGTGATGGACTGGGTGAACAAGACCGTGGGCAAGAACTCCAAGATTGGCGAAGTAGACGCCATGAAGGAGCCCTTCGAGAAGACGGCCACCCAGAAAATCCGCCGCTTCAAGTACAAGGATTCCCACGGAGACGAGCCGCAGAAGCCGTCCAACAAGGATTAAAGCAAAGACTTTATTTCAGAGAAGCCGTCCAGCACGTAAGTAGCGCCGGCTGCCTGAAGTTCTTCACGGTTGGAGTTACCATAGGTGACTCCAACCGTTTTTGCACCGGCGCGGGCACCCATGAGAATATCGACGGGCATGTCCCCTACCACCAGCGCTTCCTCTGCCGGATAACCCATGTCCCGCAGGGTCTGGAGCACCGGCTCCGGGTCGGGCTTTGCCTTGGCTACATTATCGGCCCCTAAGACATAGCGGAAACAGGGCGCTATGCCCAGGTCTTGCAGGAAGGCGTTCAGGGAGGAAGAGTGCCTGGAGGAGGCTACTGTAAGCACATACCCCTTTGCATAGAGCCATTCCAGGGTCTCCTTCACTTCCGGGAAAAGAACCGGAACATAGCGGGTTTTGAGCCCGTCGAAAATACGACGGTAGGTGGTGCACCACTCGGGAAGGGCCTCTTCGGGGAGCTCCGGAAACAGGGTACGGATTCCTTCGGCCAGGGGAAGGCCGATGGTTTTGCGGATGGCTTCCTCGTCCCTTACCGGATAGTTCATGGCCTTCATGGCTTCCTGGTTGGTCCGGATAATCAGTTCCCGGGTATCGGCCAGCGTCCCGTCAAAGTCAAATATGATAATCTTGGTCATAATGGACGGCAAAATTACGAAATTATGCTTAATTTTGGGGAGAAATGACTAATAACTTTCTTTTTATGAAGCCGAAATTCTTTCTTCTTTGTGCCGTCTGCATCCTGGTGATGGCCTCTTGTGGCCCAAAGTCTGGCCAAGTCATTGAACTGCCGGTGCCCGAGCGCCCGGCCGGCCAACAGGACATGATCCAGTTTGCGGCCGACCCCATCCCCGATGTGGGCATTGGCGTCGTGGGTCTGGGCATGCGCGGATCCGACGCCGTGGAGCGCCTGACCTTTGTGCCCGGCTGCCACGTAGCGGCCATCTGCGACGTAGAGAAGGAAAGGGCCGATGCCAGCCTGCAGTACCTCCAGGGCAAGGGCCTCGGCGCCAACGTCTATGCCGGAGAGGAAGAGTCCTACAAGGCCCTCTGCGAGGACCCGGCCGTGGACCTGGTGTACATCTGCACGGACTGGCTGCACCACGTTCCCGTGGCCCTGTACGCCATGGAACACGGGAAGCACGTAGCCATTGAGGTCCCTTCGGCCGAAACCTTACAGGCCTGCTGGGACCTGGTGAACACCTCCGAGCGCACCCGCCGGCACTGCATGGTCCTGGAGAACTGCTGCTACGACTTCTTTGAACTCACCGCCCTTACCATGGCCCAGGCCGGCCTCTTTGGAGAGGTCATCCACGCCGAGGGAGCCTACAACCACAACCTGGACCACTTCTGGAACCGGTACTGGAACAACTGGAGACTGGATTTCAACAGTAAGCACCGCGGAGACCTGTATCCCACGCATGGCTTCGGCCCAGTGTGCCAGGTTCTCAACATCCACCGCGGAGACCGCCTCACCACGCTGGTGTCCATGGATACCAACCCCTTCAACGGCCCTAAGCACGCCCAAGCGGCCGGAATGGAGGAGAAGGCCTTCCAGGAAGGAGACGTAACCATGACCCTGCTCCGTACGGAAAAGGGCAAGAGCATCCTCCTGGAGCACGATGTGATGACGCCCCGTCCCTACAGCCGCATGTACCAGCTGGTGGGAACGGATGGCTACGCAGAGAAGTACCCCGTGGAGGGCGTCTGCCTCCGGGAAGAAGGCTCCCAGAATGTGGACTACCAGAACCTGGGCGGAGAAAAGACCTACCGCGGAGCCGCCCTGGAAGCCCTCATGGCCCAGTATCAGAACCCCATCCTTACCCCTGAACTGGAGGCTACGGCCAAGGAAGTGGGCGGCCATGGAGGAATGGACTTCATCATGGATTACCGCCTGGTGTACTGCCTCAACAACGGCCTGCCGCTGGACATGGACGTATACGACCTGGCCGAATGGTGTTGTGTAACCGAACTCTCCCGCATCTCGCTGGAGAACGGCAGCGCCCCGGTAGCCGTGCCGGATTTCACCCGCGGCGCCTGGAACAAAGTAAACGGATTCTCTTACGCCTTTGCTAAATAAACTATGAACAATCCCCAACAAATTGCCCAAGAATTTGCCATCCAAGGCAAAATCCTAGATGTCAAGCCCCTCGGTAACGGACTTATCAACGACACCTTCCGCGTATTCACGGACGGACCCGACGACTATGTGCTCCAGCGCATCAACAACGCCATCTTCCAGGATGTAGACCTGCTGCAGCACAACATTGAGTGCGCCACCGCCCACATCCGCAAAAAAGGCGGTACCACACTCACCTTCCTGCCCTGCAAAGCCACGGGCAAAACCTACTGGACAGACGGTGAAACGTACTGGCGCGTCTCCGTCTTCATCAAGGACTCCTACACCTACGATACGGTAAATCCGGAGTACTCATACTATGCCGGCAAGGCCTTCGGCGCCTTTGAAGCCATGCTGGCCGATATCCCCGACACCCTGGGAGAGACCATCCCGGACTTCCACAACATGGAGCTCCGCGCCCGCCAGCTGCGGGAAGCCGTCCAGGCCAACAAGGCCGGCCGTATGGCCCAGCCGGAGGTGCAGTCCATCCTGAAATACCTCCTGCAGTACGAGGAAGAGATGTGCCAGGCCGAAAGATGGTACCGCGAAGGAAAGCTTCCCAAGCGCATCTGCCACTGCGACACCAAGGTCAACAACATGCTCTTTGACGCCCAGGGCAACATCCTCTGCGTCATCGACCTGGATACGCTCATGCCCTCCTTCGTGTTCTCGGACTTCGGAGACTTCCTGCGCACCGCTGCCAACACCGTGGCCGAGGACGACCCTGCCGTGGAGAAAGTAGATTTCAAGATGGATATCTTTGAAGCCTTCACCAAAGGCTATCTGGAAGGCGCCACCTTCCTCACGCCCATGGAGAAGGACAACCTGCCGTATGCCGCCTGCCTGTTCCCGTATATGCAGGCCGTGCGCTTCTTTGCCGACTACATCAACGGAGATACCTATTATAAGATCCAGTACCCGGAGCACAACCTGGTGAGAACCCGCAACCAGGTAGCCCTCTTCCATTCGGCCTATGCCAAGCAGGGCGCCATGAAAGCCTTTATCAACAGCTTATGAGAAAAGTCCTCCTTTCCCTGGCCCTGCTGCTATCGGCCTTTGTCCTGAAGGGTCAGGACGTCGTGTTTGAGGAAGTCTTTACAGACTCCACCCTGCGGCTGGACTACGTCCTGTGCGGGGATGCCCGGCACCAGGCCATCTACTGGCGCCAAAGCTTCGAGACCGGCGCCTGGGCAGGCCGAAGGGCGCACCTGGCCGAGCCGCTACTCAAGGGCAACGGCCAGATCCGCGTGCTGGATCCGGAAAGCGGAGCCTGCCTGTATGCCCACAGCTTCTCCACCCTGTTCCAGGAATGGACGGTAACGGAGGAAGCCACCCAGGTGCAGAAGGCCTTCGAGAGCAGCTTCCAGGTCCCCTATCCTAAAAAACCTGTAGACATTGAAGTCTCCCTCACCGATACCCACGGCAAAGTGTCCGGCTCCTTGAAACACCGGGTGGATCCAAAGGATATCCTGATCCGTCCCCTGGCCGATAAAGGCTACGAGACCCGTACCCTCCTGGAGGGCGGTTCCCTGGCCCAGACCGTGGACATCGTAGTGGTGGCAGAAGGATATACGGAAGCCGAGAAGGAGAAGTTCTTCAAGGACGCCGGCCGCGCGGTCGATGCCCTCTTCTCCCACGAGCCCTTTGCCTCCCGCAAGGAAAGCTTCAGCCTGCGGGCTGTCTTTTCTCCATCGGCCCAAAGCGGCGTAAGCCTTCCCCGCAAGGGGGAATGGCGCTCAACGGCCACTTCCAGCCACTTTGACACCTTCTACATGGACCGTTACCTCACCACCTCTTCCGTATGGGAGGTCTATGATATCATAGGAACGGTGCCCTTTGAGCAGATCATCGTGCTGGCCAATACGGACATCTACGGCGGAGGCGGCATCTACAACAGCCTCACCATCATGAACAGCGACCATCCCACCTTTGTGCCGGTGCTGGTGCACGAATTTGGCCACGCCTTTGGCGGCCTGGGGGACGAGTACTACTACGACGACATGTACGAGACCCAGTACCCCGCCGACACGGAGCCCTGGGAGCCCAACCTCACCACCCTGGTCAACTTCCAGAGCAAATGGGCCGATCTGATGGACCACGAGGGCGTGGGCCTCTACGAAGGCGGCGGATACCAGTCCAAGGGCGTCTTCCGCCCGGCCCCGGACTGCCGCATGAAAACCAACCAGTGCAAGGATTTCTGCCCCGTTTGCACCCGGGCTGTGATCCGGATGATAGACTTTTACACCCAGTAAAATATGATAGCGACTTCTCTTGTGGCCCTTCTGTCGGCCGCCCTTATTCATCTTCACCACCTGCAGGTGCCGGTGGTGACGGGCCAGGATGTGGCCGTGGCGCAGGTCATCGTCCCCAACGGGGCTTCTCCCGAGTGGAAGGTCTCCGTCATCGGCCTTCCCAAGGAGGCCCTGGAGAACTATTACGTGGAGAACGGCCTGCTCTACGTACATATCAAGGACGAGCCCATCAAGGACCTGTCCCGAACCTTCCTCCTGATGGTCCGGGCCAGCGGTTTCCAGATTGAGGAGACCGGCATCAAGGAGCATCGCCTGGCCCGCCGCGTCCGCAGCGAGGGCGATGCCGGAGTAGCCGCCTACCGCATTCCGGGCCTGGTTACCACCAAGAGCGGAACCCTGGTAGCCTGCTATGACATCCGCCACAACAGCTCCTTCGACCTGCAGGAAGACATCGACATCGGTGTCTCCCGCTCCACCGACGGAGGCCGCACCTGGGGGCCCATGATCGTAGCCATGGACATGGGTGAATGGGGCGGCAAGTCCCAGGGAGAGAACGGAATCGGAGACCCCTGCATTCTGGTAGATGAGGTAACGGGAGACCTGCTTCTGTTTGCCACCTGGGCGCACGGGACCAAACCCGGCGTACACGAATGGTTTGCCGCCGGCAGCGGCTTTGAGCCGGAAACCACCCCGCAGCTCATGATGAGCCGCTCCAAGGACGACGGCCTCACCTGGAGCGAACCCGTCAGCATCACAAAACAGGTAAAACAGGAAGACTGGAACTTCACCTTCCAGGGCCCCGGCCGTGGCATCACCATGAGCAACGGCGTCCTGGTGGTTCCCTTCCAGCACCAGGGACCGGAACCGGACCGCACCCCGGCCGCCGGCATCATGTACTCCTGGGACCACGGTGAAACCTGGCACGTGCACAACGCCGCCAAGCAGAATACCACCGAAAGCCAGGTAGTAGAACTGGAGCCCGGCGTGCTCATGCTCAACATGCGGGACAACGCCAAGACCGGCCGCGCCGTGTACGTCACCAAGGACATGGGCATCACCTGGAGAAAACACATCTCGGACGGCCGCCTCATCGAGCCCGTCTGCATGGCCAGCCTCATCGCCGTCCCGTCCAAACAGAACAGCCTCTGGAAAGACATCCTCCTGTTCTCCAACCCGGCCGACAAGAAAGAACGGAAGAACATCACCATCCAGATGAGCCTGGACGGTGGCGCCACCTGGACCCGTCGCCTCCTGCTGGACGAAGGCATCGGCTGGGGCTACTCCTGCCTCACCATGATCGACCGCGAAACCGTGGGCATCCTCTACGAAAGCTCCCAGGCCCACATCACCTTCCAAGCCGTAAAACTAACCGACATCAAATAATTATATCTCCAGGAGGAAGGGGTAGGCTTCCGTTCCACCGGCTCTGCCGGTGGGAGGGATAGGACCGAAGGTCCGTACCCCCGGAACCCACTTCCCGGAGGAAACAGGCATAAGAAAAAAAAAGCCTGACGCATTAACGACAGGCTTTTAATTGTATGGGCTATTGCTGAATTACTCGGCAACAACGTTAAACTTGAAGGTACCCTTGATGGCCTTGTAGATCTTTACAGCGGCCTCGTACTCACCAACTTCCTTCACCTCACCGGCGAGGATGGTGATGTCCTTCTTGTCAATGTTCAGACCCTTGGCATTGAGAGCCTCGGCGAGGTCCATGGTGGTAACGGAACCGTAGAGCTTGCCGCTCTCGGAAACCTTTACCTTGACCTCAACGGTCTGGGCGTTGATAGTGGTAGCAAGAGCCTCGGCATCCGCAACCAGCTTGGCCTCTTTGTGGGCGCGCTGACGAAGAGTCTCGGCGTGCTGCTTCTTCACGGACTCGGTGGCCACGGTGGCAAAGCCCTGGGGCACCAGATAGTTCATGGCATAACCGGCCTTTACCTTTACGATCTCACCGGCGTAGCCCAGATTGGCTACATCTTTCTTGAGCAAAATTTCCATAAGGCAGATTATTTAAGGAGGTCAGTAACATACGGAAGAAGGGCGAGGGAGCGGGCACGCTTGATAGCCTGGGCAACCTTGCGCTGGAACTTGAGGGAAGTACCGGTGATGCGGCGAGGGAGAATCTTACCCTGCTCGTTGAGGAACTTCTTGAGGAACTCAGGATCCTTGTAATCTACATACTTGATACCGGCCTTCTTGAAACGGCAGTATTTCTTCTTGCGAACCTCCACGGTCGGGGGATTCAGATAGCGGATTTCTTTGTTTTCGTTTGCCATAATTCTTTCCTCCTTAATTATTCAGCAGCGGGAGCTTCGGCGGCAGCGGGAGCAGCAGCCTTGGCAGCCTTGTTAGCGCGACGCTTTTCGGCGTAAGCAACGGCATCCTTGTCGAGAGCGACAGTGAGGAAGCGGATGATACGCTCGTCACGGTGATACTGGGTTTCGAGGGTGGCAACGAACTGGCTGTCGGCCTTGAACTCGATCAGGTAATAAAAACCTGTGGTCTTGTGCTGGATGGGATAAGCGAGCTGACGCAGGCCCCAATCCTCCTGGTACACAACCTCACCGCCGTTGTCGGTGATGAGCTTGACGTACTTGGCAACCGCTTCCTTCATCTGGGTGTCAGACAAAACGGGAGTTGCAATGAAAACGGTTTCGTACTGGTTAACCATTGTTTGTTAATTAATTGTTAATAAATGTTTTATACTTTTTGAGACCAGTGGATGCTCAAAAAGGACTGCAAAAATAGACATTTTCTCCGAGAAAAACAAATCTTTTTGCCCTTTGGGGTTTAGCTATAAATTGATTATATTTGTAAACTGATGAGTAAGCAAAGAACATCCTTTGGAGCCCGTTTCGCCGGGGGTCTCCTGCGCCTGCAGGGACACCTTCCGCTGGCCTTCCACCGCTGGTGGGGCCGGCGCATCGCGTGGCTCCTCAGAGATGTCCTCCACTACCGCCGGGAAGTGGTCATGACCAACCTGTCCCGTTCTTTCCCCCAAAAGAGCTACGAAGAGCTGCAGGCCATCAGCAAACGCTTCTACCTGCACCTGGCCACGGTCTTTACGGAGATGATCTGGTTTGGCGCCTGCCGCGGTCCCAAAGGCCGGGCCCGGCTGCATAACAGCCACATGGTGGAGATTACCAATCCGGAAGAGTTCAACCGCCTGTATGCCGGGGCCAGGCAGATCATGATCCTGCAGGCCCACACGGGCAACTGGGAACTCACCGGCGGCTATCTGGAGTACTGCTACAACACCCCCGTCGACATCGATCCCACCGCCATAGCCGTCACCTACCGCAGTATCAGCAACAAAACCTGGGATGCCGTGATGGCCCAGAATCGGCCCGCCCCTGTACTGGATATGGGATTTGACGGATACGTAGAGACCAACGACGTGCTCCGCTTCATCCTGGAAAGGAAGGATCAGAAATTTGCCTACACCTTTATCACGGACCAGTATCCCTACAACCTCCTGGGCTCTGAGATCACCTTCATGCACCAGTCCACCAAAACCCTGGTGGCCGCCGCCAAGATGGCTGTCAAGCTGGACATGGCGCTGGTCTACCAGCGCTTCGAGTGCCGGGAAGAGGGCGGGTACCGCATGACGTTCGTCCCCATTGCGGAGCACGCCGGCGGGCAGGACCCCCTGGCCCTGATGCAACAATATTACAAACTGTTGGAGGAAGACCTGGAAAAACAACCCTGGAATTACCTCTGGACCCATAAACGTTGGAAAAAGAAATGAAAAGACTGCTTGTCATAGCTTCCTGTCTGGTTCTGGGCATCTCGCTCCAGGCCCAGGAACTGTACTATGCACTCCCCCGCACCACCTTTACCCTGGAGGTGCAGGCCCGTCAGGAAAGCTTCTTCGCCGGCCCCTATGCCGCCTTCGCCCACCGGCTCCTGAACATGGACGTGAGAGAAGACGACGAAGTGAGCACGGAGATTGTATCGGCCCGCCTGATCCCTCAGGTGGAGGCAGACCCTTCGGCCTGGTATACTACGGAGCAGGACAACGCTTCCCTGCTCACCCTCAGCGCCCAGGGACTGGTAAGTTTCGCAGACAAGGCCGAGGGTGAAACGGTTGCCTGGCGCTTCCCGGCCAAGGCCCGGGCCCATTTCAACGGCGCCCTCATCACGGATACGGAAAAACCCAGCACCATCATCGAGTTCGAGGCCGTGCAGACCGATACCGGCATGGTGAACGTGCCCATCGAGCACAAAATCCTGGTAGAAAAGACCCTGGAAGACAAAGCCTCGGATGCGGCCGATATGATCCTCAACCTCCGCAAGGAGCGAATGAACATCATCACCGGCAACACGGACGCCAACTTCTACGGCAACTCCATGGAGATTGCCCTGAGGGAGCTGGACCGCATGGAAAAAGAGTACCTGGCCCTGTTCCAGGGCTTCACCGTGGTCAAGACCTTCTCGGCCAGTTTTGACATTATCCCTACCGGCGGCAACCGCCCCCAACAGTACCTGGCCTTCCGCCTGCTGGAAGACCGCTTTGCCACGGACGGCACCCGCGGTGTCCCCTACTACCTGCAGCTGGAGCCCGAAGCCCTGAAGACCGGAGAAGAATCCGGCTCCCAGCGGCGCAGCAAGACCAATCCCCTGCACTACCGTACCCCGGTGGTTTGCAAGGTATCCCTCACCAAAGACAACCAGACCCTTCTCAGCGCCCGCGTACCCGTGTACCAGCTGGGAATGGAAGGACAATACCCTAACAACAAATAATCCTAATCACTATTTATAACCATGAGCATCCAAAATCTGGAACCTACCGTAGTCTGGAAGAACTTCTATGCTCTCACCCAGATCCCCCGTCCCTCGCATCACGAGGAAAAAGTCATCGAACATCTGTACAACTGGGGTGTATCCCACGGTTTTGAAACCATCAAGGAAGGTACGGGCAATCTTCACAACGTGATTATCCGCGTTCCCGCCACCCCCGGCATGGAGAACCGCAAGGGAGTCATCCTGCAGGGCCACATGGACATGGTGCCACAGAAGACCTCCGACTCCACCCACGACTTCCTCAAAGACCCCATCAGCGCATACGTAGACGGTGAGTGGGTCACCGCAGACCGCACCACCCTGGGAGCCGACAATGGAATTGGCCTTTCCCTGGCCATGGCCGCCCTGGAAGATCCTTCCGTGAAGCACGGTCCCATCGAAGTGCTGGCCACTTACACCGAGGAAACCGGCATGGACGGCGCCAACAACCTGGCACCCGGCGTCCTCAAGGGAGACATTCTCCTGAACCTGGACTCCGAGGAAGAAGGAGAACTCTGCGTGGGTTGCGCAGGCGGCCTGGACGTGGTGGCTACCTTCAAATACAACAAGAACAAGACCCCCGAAGGCAGCAATGGCCTCAAGGTCACGGTAAAGGGCCTGCAGGGCGGACACTCCGGCATGGATATCTCCCTGTACCGCGCCAACGCCAACAAGGTCATGGCCCGTATGCTCCTGCCCGTCATGGAAGTGTTTGGAGTGAAGGTAGTGAGCTTCACCGGCGGCAGCCTCCGCAACGCCATCCCCTTTGAGGCCGAGGCCGAACTGGTACTTCCCGCAGAGAATGTGGAAGTGGTGGTCAAGAACATCGAGAACATCTTCAAGGAAATCAGGGCCGAATTTGCCGAATCGGATCCTTCCGCCGCCCTCTTTGTGGAGGAAGTGCCCGCCGCTTCCCGTTACATCCAGAACGGAGTGATGCTGCGTGCCGTGAAGTCCCTGCTGGCCTGCCCGTCCAACGTGATCCGCATGAGCCAGACCATGGAAGGCCTCACCGAGACCTCCATCAACATGGCCATCGTGCGCACGGAGAAGGGCAAGATTATGATCAAGAGCCTCATGAGAAGCGCCGTGGACACCGCCAAGGCCGCCCTGGCCCAGCGCGTACGCTGCATCTTTGAACTGGCAGGAGCCGATTCCGTGGAATTCTCCGGCGGTTACTCCGGCTGGACGCCCAAGCTGGACACCGAGATTAACAAGGTATGTCTGGACCAGTACCAGAAGGTCTATGGCAAGCCCATGAAGATCATGGCCACCCACGGTGGTCTGGAATGCGCCATCATGGGTGCCAAGTATCCCAACTGGGAGATGGTATCCATCGGCCCCACCATTAAGTATCCCCACAGCCCGGACGAGCGTGTCAACGTTGCCTCCGTGGCCCGCACCTGGGAGTACCTCAAAGCCATTTTAGCCAACATTCCTGTGAAATAATTAACCAAGGTTTCCCCTGGCACCCAATAAGTCCCTCCCCCGAGGGGAGGGGTTTCGGGAGGGGGTAACGTTAAATTTAAACATTTATGTTCAAAGGACAACTATTTTCCGGTTTTGACCAACTGCTTGAGAGCCAAGCAGATAGCCCCGTAATTAGTTGTCCTTGAACGTATTACGCAGGCCCGATTTATCCCGCATATATCCCGCCAATATCCCACAAATACCCTTATCTTTGTCACTTCATTGTCACTCCAGAAAATTATGAAAACCAAGTACACAACTACGGAGAGCAAGGAATTAGTGACGCTGCGCACCCGCAAGATGAAGGACGGCGGGCAGTCTCTGCTGCTTGACTATATGATAGACGGCGTGCGCACGCGGGAGTTCCTCAAGATGTATCTCGTGCCGGAGCGCACGAAGATAGACACCATCCAGAACCAGGAGACGCTCAAGCTGGCGAACGCGATGAAGGCGAAGCGCATCCTCGAACTGCAGGAGGGTCGCACCGGCATCCGTCGCAAGAGCCGGAAGGATATGCTCTTCACGGACTTCATCAAGCAGCAGCAGGAGCAGTACCGGCAGCAGGACAAACCGAACTACGTGCTCACGCTCTCGAAAATCCTGCGGTGGTTGAACAACTACGGCAAGAAGACCACGCTTCTGACCATTGACAAGGAGTATATTCTGGACTTCTGTCGGTATATGAAGGATAGCGGACTGTCGGAGGGCACGGTGTTCATGTACTTCTCGAACCTCAACACGGTCTTCAATAACGGATACCGCGCCGGACTACTGCAGGAGAATCCAATCTCCAGAATAGAATGGAACCTGCGTCCGAAGCGGCCGGAGAGCGAGAGAGAGTATCTCACTCTGGAAGAGGTGAAGACGCTGGCCGCTGCCAGATGCGGGAACGAGGCCGTCAAGAAGGCGTTTCTCTTCGCGTGCTTCACCGGCCTTCGCTTGAGCGACATCGAGGCCCTGACGTGGAACCAGATACGAAAGACCGGCAACGGATGGCAGGTGGAGGCAAAGCAGATAAAGACGGGGAAACTGGTGTACGTGCCGCTATCCTCAAATGCGATGTCGTATCTCCCCAAGAGAAAGAGAACCGGCAAGGTGTTCGCTCTTCCGAGCCGCTTCCAGGTCGGCGATGACCTCAAGAACTGGATAAAGCGTGCCGGTATCACGAAGCACATCACGTTCCACTGCTCCAGACATACCTATGCCACGATGCTGCTCACCTACGGAGCCAATCTTTACACGGTCTCTTCTCTTCTGGGCCACACAAACATCGAGACTACCCAGATATATGCCAAGATAGTGGACGAGAACAAGCGCAAGACTGTGGACCTTATCCCCGATATAAAGGTGTAAAATAGACGGTTATAGAGGTTTTTACTTCCCTTCCCCTGCCAGATTGGTGAGTTTGTCCACGAGAGACTTCTGCTGCTCCTTGTCTTGAAGCCCCACGTCAACGGACTGCATCTTCGGAGCCACGTATGCGGAGAACTTCTCTGCGTAGAATACGCGGTCCTTGGGCTTGAGCAGGAAGAAGTCCTTATAGAATAGACCGTTCCGGACATCCTGCTCCTTCTGCTTGTCTTCGCAGGTGAAGTCTGGGTCTCCGTTCATATATGCGTCCAGAAGGGAGCCAATGGCTTCCCTCACGGTCTTCGTGGTCTTGTTAGGCGTTCCCTTCTTGCGACCGCCGGTCTTCGGTTGTCCTTTCGCTGCCATAACGGTAAATACTTAAAAAGTCACCGCAAAGATAATGGCTTATCTTGGCGGCGATATTTTATGTGTTACCAATAATCCGTCAAGAATATGGGCATTTGGGGTGCAGCAATCGGAGCCGGAATGAAAGCGATAGGCTCCATCGTCGGTGGCATCGTCCAGAAGAAAGCCATCGGAAAGGTCGAGAAGTCTCTGGAGAAGCAGCAAGAGCAGAACCAGGACTGGTACGACCGCAGATATAACGAGGACGCGACGCAACGAGCAGATGCGCAGCGTCTTCTCACTATGACCGAGAACTCCATCAGAGAGCGCAATAAGCAGGCTGCGGCCGCTGCTGCCGTGATGGGCGGGACCGAGGAATCCGTGGCCGCTGCCAAGGCCGCTAACAATCAGGCCCTCGTGGATGCCACGTCCAACATCGCTGCCAGTGCCGACGCACGCAAGGATGCCATCGAGCAGCAGTTTATGCAGAAGCGTGACGCTCTCACCGGCCAGCAGAATGATATGATAATGCAAAAGGCAAATGCCACGCAGCAGGCCGTCCAGGGCGTAGCAGACGCGGCAGGCTCTATGGCCAGTGCCTTCTAATACCTTACCGCTATGCCAGAGAAAGGAACACGAGAAGAAATCCTCGAACTCGCAGGCGGCAAGGAGAACTACTCCATGTCTCCCGATGTGAGGGAAGAGGAAGCCGCTGCCCAGGCCGCAGTTGGCTCCGGCAAAGACGTTACCGGCGTAGGTCCGGTCGCTACGCAGCAGGGTGGCACTGCCGTAACCGAGGAAACTGCAGAGGCGGCAAAGGGGGCAACTCCCCGCGCCACCGAAGGCCAGATTGCTCCCGTGCAGGCGATGCCCATCAATGCCGTTGTTACTTCCCAGACCGGCACTGAAACCATCAAACCTCCAGTGCAGCAGCCTGCGGACGAAGGTGAGGTAATGACCCGTCTGCTCACTGCTATGGGGTACAACTCTCCGGAGACACCGGAAGAGAAGGCCAAGAGAGAGAAGAGCGAGAAGTGGGAGAAGATTTTCTCCGCTATCGGTGATGGCGTATCCGCTATGGCCGGTCTCTACTTCGCCGGTCAGACGGGCATCTCCAACTACTCCAAGGAGAACTCCATGTCTGCCAAGACCAAGGCCAGATGGGATAAACTGAATGCCGACCGTCTGACCAATGCTCGTGCCTATGGTGATGCCTATATGCGTCTCAAGTCTATGCGAGACCAGGACAAGCACTGGAGAGAGCAGATGCAGATGCAGAAGGAGCAGTTCGCTTGGCAGCAAGAGCAAGCCAAGCAGCAGCAGGCCAACTGGCAGGCTACCTTTGACTACAACAAGGAGAAGGACCAGAAGGCATGGGATAGGCTCCTTGCCAATGATGCCCAGGCGCAGGAGAACTGGCAAAAGACCTTCGAGCAGAGAGAGGCGCAGATTCAGTTCCAGAACGAGATGACGAAGAAGCAGTACAACCTCTCTCGCTCCAGTCTGGCCAGACAGTCCTCCGGTGATAAGATTGACTTCCTCATCGGTGACAACCAGAAAATAACCGTTCCGAAGTCCTCACTCAACACTGCGAATATCACCTACGTTTATAATACCCTGCCGCAGAGCGTCCGCGACCAGGCTCACGGCGCGCCAGTCCTCAATTCTATGGGTATGCAGGTCCGCGACACGAACGGTCAGCCGGTTTACAACCCGCTTTCCTCGGACGAGATGCTCACCGTCATCTTCTCCAACGTGACCGGCAACACCGCCACCCAGAATGCTCTCAAGCAACTGGCCGGAGAAACCACAAAACCCTCCGACAAACCAAAACTCTTTTGATAGAAAGTTATGCCCGATAACAAGAGAAAGTTGTACGATGTCTTGTCCAAGGACTATGACCTCGGCACGTTTGAACAGTTCAGTAACGACCTCAACGATGAGGAGAAGCGCAAGAAGGCATACCAGGCCGTCAGTGCATCCTACGATGTAGGGGACTTCGATAAGTTCTCTGCCGACCTGGGCATCACCAAGGCGCAGCCCGTCGTGGCCGACCAGACCCAAACAGCAAGGATGGATGCTCCGGATGCTACACCGGTCCAGAAGGACACCGTGGTGCAGCCGGTGGTCCAGTCTCCCGTAGTGGAGGATGCGCCGGAAGACTTGAACTTCGATGACGAGCCGCAGGGTCCGGCAAGTGAGCCGGAGAAGATTCGTGGTTTCTTCCCTGCTCTGGGGCAAGGTGCAAAGAATATGTACTACGGCCTGGTCAACCTCGCAGGAGAGGCCGCACAACTGTTCTCCGGACGCAACATCTTCAATCCGCTCTCTTGGGGTAGCCGCAACGCGCAGGAAGCCTTGGACGAGCTGGAGCATCGTTTGCAAGCCGGTGTTGACCCTCACACTCACGCGGAGCCGGAATATCAACAAATGGTTGCTGCCATGAATAATCCAGACCTCACCAAGAAGCAGAAGCGTGAGGCGATGGAGCAGTACAACAAGTACCTGGAGGAGCAGTGGGGGTATCACCCTTTCACAAGCAAGGGCCGCGACCGGATGCAACACTCCGTCGATATTGACCTTATGATTGAGGCCGCATTGAAGAGGGCCGACGGTGATGTGGAGGAAGCACGGCGTATCCTCGCAGGAAAGGCCGGTGACTTATCTCTGGGTGACAAGATGTCTCAATACGCTGCCGAGGGTCTCGCGCAGTCCAAGGAGACGGAAGGATTCGGAGCCTGGCTTGGGCAGCAGATACCTATGCTGCTCCCTTCTGCAGTAGCCATCGGGATGAGTGCCTATACCAAGAATCCGAAGTATGCGGAGTGGATTGGTAAGGGGTCATTCGGTCTTATGGCCGCGTCTTCTGCCGGTGAAGCAATGAACCAGGCACGTCAGTACGGGGCCACCGACAATGAGGTATGGGCCGCAGGCTTCACCGACGCTGCTATTATGTATGCTGCCGGTAAGATACCGTTCAATCGGTACACTGGCCGTCTCTTTAACGGAGCCAAGAAGCAGGCAGCAGCCGAACTCTCTGCTGCTCTTGCAGACGAGAGTTCTCTTGCCGCAAAGGAAGCGGAGGAACTGTTCAATAGAGCAGCCAAGGAGTTGGGCGGCAAGTTCAACTGGAAGGAATATATGGCCGACATCGCTGCGCACGGAGCCACTATGGGTTCTATGTCCGCTTTGCAGACGATGGTTCCAATGATATACGAGCATCCGGAAGACTACCCTACGCTCTGGGAGATTGTCCAGAACGGCGTAAGGGGTGTGCGTGACGGTGTATTCCTCGGTTCTACCCTCGGTGCAGCCACCCAGGGTATGAAGGTGCGTAACAACCGCGCCAGATGGAAGGAGCAGGGCGGCATTATGTTCGCCGAGATGGAAGGCGAAGGCGGTGAGCCGGTAATGGCCGAGGTTATCGGTATGGACGGGAAGTCCGTCTATCTGCAATATGAACTCGGACCGGACGGCAAGCCCCTGCGTGATACCAAGGGCAATCCCATCCTCAAGAATAAATGGAAGGCCGGTGACGGATTCATCAAGATGAACGGTCTTGAGGGCGCAGAAGGCGAAGCGACCGGCGTTCCGGAAGGAAGCGTCGAGATTCTCATTGACGGGAAGCTGGAGAGCATCTCCAAGGAAGAGTTCCGCAGACGTGTCCGCGACGTGGGCTACAAGTCCTTCGGAGATGTCGAGCAGGCCGAGGTCCAGATGCAGACCGACAACGCTTACGAGCAGGGATACGATGTCCACGAGCCGCAGCCTCGCCATGATGCCCAGAATATGTATGAGTATCAGAGGAAGTTGCTCAAAGATAAGACCGGCCTGGATGATGTCAATACCGATGACGTGATGCTCTACTACGAGAGCGAGAACTGGTCACCGGAGCAGAAGGAGGCCGTCCTCGATTATCTCAAGGCAAAGTCTGCACGCCAGGGTATGATAGACGGCATCCGTGATGAGATAAAGCGCAAGATTGTTGCTGCCACCACTGCAATCGACAACAATACATCCAAGACTGACGGCAAGATTCATCCTGCCACTATGAAGGATGACCGGCGTGCATACATCGTGGATGGCACTGTCGTGATGACGGAAGACGGAACGATGGTGGACCCCTCCAAGTCTATGCACGATGTGCTTATGCGTGACGCAGAGACCGGCGAACTGTTCTTTGCGTCCTCTGACCAGATTCTCTCCGTAGATGATGCCATCGACCCTCTGGCAGAGAAGGAGACCGTGGCCCAGGGCATCCGCGAGGGAATCGCTCAGGATGCGGCCGACCAGATTGACGGCATCGTGAAGTTCAACGCCAACGATGTCTATACCGTGCTCACTCCGGAAGGTAACTCCTTCCCTATCCAGATAGTCCCCAACGAGCAGGGCATCATCGACAACGGTGACGGCACTGTGAACGTCATCCTTAACCCGCAGGAGGGAATGACCAACGCCATCTCCCAGATGCCCAAGGACCAGATTCAAATGATGGTCAACGCCTATAATCTCCAGAGGCTTGACAATTACATCACCCGAATCAATGAACTGCGTGCCCAGAGTGAAGCAGAGGACCTGCCGGAAGGTGAGGCCCCTGCTGCTCCAGTTGCACCGGCCGAAGGTGCTGCACCCGTGCAGGCTCCAGAGGCAGAGCAGCCGGTCATCCCTATCGACGATAAGGGACGCAAGCAGTATATGCAGGCTCCGAAGGAAGCGACCTATCAGGACATTTACTCCGACGAGGACTTCGAGACGGACGAGGAGGCTTACGGCTTCATCTCCGGCAAGGTGAAGCGTGCGCAGGAGGCACTGTCCAAGCAGCAGGGAGTCGTTGACAAGATTAAGCCGGAGAACTTTGATTCCCCGAAGGAATACCGTGCTGCCAAGGATGCCGCACTGGAAGCAGCCAGGCCGTTCCAAGAGACCTACGACTACTGGAAGAGCGTGCTCGAACTCGCCGATGCAGACATCGCTGCTGCCAAGGCCCGTGAAGAGCGTGCCGCACGTATGGAGGAGGCTGCACTTCTGGAGCCTATGTCTCTGGAAGAGGTTGCCGCCAACGGCTTCCGTGGTATGGAGCACCGGCTCGACAAGGCCGACTTCAAGAAGGAGACCGGACTGTCCGACACCGAACTCAAGAAGTTCTTCCCGTTCTGGGCGAAGAAGGGCCAGGGCATCTCCTTGCAGGGCCTTGCCGAAGCCATAGCAGCCGATGACCAGTCCGGCCTTATCCCGAAGGTGGGAGACGCGGACCAGTTTGATACGCAGGCCGTCCGCAATGCTATCCTTGAGGTCTTCCGCTCTGCCGCGAGACCTTCCGACATATATGAATATACGCGCAACGCGAACCTCTGGAGAAGAGAGGAGATGGAGCGTGCCGAAGCAGAAGCCGCAGAAAATGCACGGCTCGAAGCCGAGGCCGCTGCTGCCGCTCAAGAAGCAGAGCCGGTCGTGGAGGAACCCGCTGCCACCGAGCAGCCGGAAACTTCAACCGCTCCAGAGGTAGAGGCCCCTCAAACTCCCTTGCAGCAGTCCATCGCCGAGGAAGCAGCCAAGGTCAATCCGGAGCCGACGGATGCCCAGAAAGAGGCAGGAAACTACCAGAAGGGCCACATCCAGATAGACGGCTACGACATCACCATCGAGACCGCGAAGGGCACTGTCCGTCGCGGAACCGATGCCGACGGCAAGCCTTGGGAGAGCGAGATGCACCAGAACTATGGCTACATCCGCAGGACCGAGGGAACCGACGGGGACCATATCGACGTGTTCCTCTCTGACACTCCGGAGCAGGGCAACGTCTTTGTCGTGGACCAGGTTGACCCGAAGACCGGTGCTTTCGACGAGCACAAGGTGATGTACGGCTTCAACTCTATGGAGGAGGCCAAGGCCGCGTACCTCTCCAACTACGAGGAGGGATGGCAGGGACTTGGCAATATCACCGAGGTATCCCGCGAAGAGTTCAAGAAGTGGGTGGACAGCTCGCACCGCAAGACCAAGCCCTTCGCAGAGTATAAGTCCGTCAAGCCGGTGGAGCAGGCCGCAGAACCGGCTCAAGTGGAACTAACCACTGAAAACTACGAGCAGGCGTTCCGCACCTACAAGAATCTGGCAGAGGCTTCGCCGGAAGAGTTGCAGTCCGCTCTGGCCTTCTTCAAAGCATCGCAGACCGACAACGAGACCAAGGCCGCTGCATTGCAGGGCAAGCCCGACTACAATGAGAAGGGCTTCGACGGTCTCTCCGTGAAGGGCATGACCGAGGCGGCTCGCAATGACGCTGCCAAGGTCTTGGCCCTGGAGAACGAGATTCGCCGCCGCAACGGTGAAGCACCAGTGGAAGCGAAGGTCGAGGAGCCTGCCGCTCCTGCCGAGGGTGAGCAGGGAGTTATCAATTTTGATAATTCCGAGGCTCCTGCTGCAACGGCAGAGACCGCACCGGAAGTGCCCGTTCCTGCTACCAAGGAAGAGGCTCGTGCCGCTCTGGATAAGACCATCACCACCGAGAAGGGTGAGATGATGCTGCCGGAGATTCTCTACGTGAACACTGCTATCCGTGAGATGGACCCGACCGGCCGTGAGTTGAGGGATGCACCAACCACGCAGAAGAGTGCGCCAGGTATCATTCCTCATCTCAAGAACTACATCGACATTCTGGCCGCAGAGTACGGAAAGAAGTTGGAGCAGTTCGGCTCTCCGGAAGGTGTTGTCAAATATGCCAACGACCGCCTGGCCGAACTTAACAAAAAAGTGAAGTCCGACGAGATTCTGCCTGCCGACTATGAGGCAGCAGTTCAGGATGCAGTGGATGCCGTGGGTATGCTCATCCGCAAGATGCGCTACGATATGCCGTCCACCGCTCACCGTGCGGACTATGACCATCTGGATACCTCCGACTTCAACAAGGCCGTTCTCCAGCTCTTGAGCAAGGCTTCTCCCGACGTGCTTGCACAACTCGCAGAAACGAAGAACCTGCCGTGGGCCGCTTCCGGTATCATCCGCAGGGCTATTGAGAGGGAGCAACTCCTCAAGGACGTGCAGACCTACCGCCAGATGTACTTCGAGCAGCATCCGGAGATGCCGTCCGCAACTCCGAAGGGCAAGTTCGACATCTGGAAGTTCGTGGCAAAAGACAAGCAGAGACCTGCTATGACCGGTGTCTTCCACGACAAGGGCTTCAAAGTGGCCAGCGATACCCATATTCTCGTAGCCGTCAAAGAAGCCTACCCGAAGGAGAACGAGGGTAAAATCATTGACAAGAAGAAGAACGTCATCAAGGAAGCCAAGTATCCGAAGTGGCGTGACCTCATCCAGAAGGGTGAGGATGCCGGTATCGACATCGACCACCTCGCGTCCTTCATCGAGGGCGTGAAGGAACTGACCGGCGCAGACTTCACCAGCAAGAAGTTCTACGACGGCGTGAAGATTGCTCTCCCCATCGGAGGAGAGATGCGTCTCTTCCCTGCCGAGCCTCTGGCAACCTTCCTCCGTGCTGCCAAGGAGATTGGCGGCACTATCACCTATCGCAATCTGGGTGAGAGCGGCAAGTCTATGATGCTGCAGGCCGAAGGAAAGGGAGGCTATGCGCTCATCATGAACACGATGCCGTCCAACTGGTCCTCTCCGATGTTCCACTGGTATGCTACTCCGGCAGAACTGGAGCAGATGGCCAAGAAGCGGGAGCAAGACCACGTTGTCGCAGAGGCCACATCCCTCGTGACCGGTCGTCCGGTGGAAGAGATTGAAGCGGAGAAGAAGCCGGTGCGTCCATCTCGTGACTATGCAAAAGAATGGAAGCGCACGGAGCCGACATTGAAAGAAGCGGCTACGCCGGAAGAGATTGACGCGGTGATGCGTGAGCGCAAGGAGATTCTCCAGTCCCGCATCGACGAAGTGAGCGATAATGCTCATCCTGCCACTGTAACAACCCGTGCAGACGTGTCTTCCCAGTTGTATGATGACGGATGCGACCAGGAGGCTATCACTATCGTGGAAAACGAACTGGTCCGTAGTAAGAAATACGGCTATGACCTGCAAGGGTTCCGCGTCACCGGCAATGGTATATATATCATTGCAGATGACATCGTTGACATAGAGGCAGGTATAGACGCATACGTACATGAAAGGGAGCACGACATAACCGAAGAGAAAGGATATGTCGGGCAACTGCTTGCCATAGATGGAATAGACAAACCAACCCTTGAAGGCATTGTGGCCAAACTCTCCGGCAGCGAGAATAACTATGCCGGAGCCGACATAGAGGAATTGGCAGACGAGGCTATCTCTATGGGTATGGTGGTGGCATATCGCACCAAGGAAGGCCAACTTGAGGACGCATTGCGTGCCAAGGGCATTGATAACGAATCTTTTATTACCTTTGTAAAAAATCTTGACAATGAGCAACGAAACAGTGACAC
>R24__coassemble_260_pt1 | contig 38687 bp, 32 predicted proteins | sample R24__metabat2_high_PE_033 | metagenome-assembled genome bin R24
GTGCCTATGAGCCGCAAAGGCTCATTCCGAATGCAAACATAGTAACTTTAGGCAGGGTCAAGGAGTGGGGGTAAAGCACGAAACTGGGCACAGAAGGCCGAAAGTGTGCTTTAGGCACGGCCGCGGGGGAACGAAAATAGCAGAGCTGCTAGGCTCTGCTATTAAGTCTGGATGACTGGACTTGAACCAGCGACCTCCTGGTCCCTAACCAGGTGCGCTACCAACTGCGCTACATCCAGAAGTTGGGACCGCAAATGTACGGCTTTTTTTATAAACTACCAAAAATAATCGGCCTTTTTTTCCACTATTTTAGTTCGATCAAAATAACGCCGTTGGCACCCTGGACTCCGTATATGGCACAGGAGGCGGCGTCTTTGAGAACCGTGATGGATTTGACGTCGTAGGGAGAGATGGAGGAGACGTCGTTGACGGGAACGTTATTGACCACAAACAGAGGATCTCCGCCGCCGCTACGGCTGCCGGCGCCGCGGATGCGGACCTTGTGACCTTCTACATCCACACCGGCGCATTTGCCCTCGATCATCTCATAGATGTCGCGGTAATACTGGGTGTCTGTATTTACATCCACGGTAGAAACAGAGGTGGTGAGCTGCTTGCGTTCAACCGTTCGGCCATAACCTACGTTCACGGGATCTTCCTGCTCGGTCTGGGCAGTCTGTACAGAGGAACCACAAGCCGTGAGGATCAGCAAAAGCGATATGAGAACATTCTTTTTCATAATCTGCATGTTTTAGTGTTTCTGTAGCACATTCAAATCATATGCCAGAAAAAATAGGTATCTTTGCATCCACTATGAGTGTATACAGGACTTTACCGGAATCGGAATTCCAGGATATCGCCAGCCGAATCCTGCTGGAAGACAACCATCTGCTCATCTTCAACAAGCGGACGGGAGAGATTGTGCAGGGAGACAAAACCGGCGATGAGCCCCTCAGTGAGACCCTCAAGGCCTTCATTGCCCAGCGGGACGGCAAGCCCGGACAGGTGTTCATGGGCGTGCCCCACAGGCTGGACCGGCCGGTGAGCGGCGTAGTCCTGTTTGCCAAGACCTCCAAGGCCCTGGAGCGCCTGAACGAGATGCTCCGCAAGGGAGAGATCCACAAAACCTACTGGGCCCTGACTGCCAACAAACCTGACAAAGAGTCCGATACCCTCATAGACAATCTGGTCCGGAACGAGGCCCAGAACAAGTCTTACGTTGCCAAAAACGGCAAGGAGGCCAAGCTCCACTACACCCTTATCCAAACCACCGACCGCTATTTCCTTCTGGAGATCCAGCTCTTCACCGGCCGTCACCACCAGATCCGCTGCCAGCTCTCCCACATGGGCTGTCCCATCAAGGGAGACCTCAAGTACGGCGCCAAGCGCTCCAATCCGGACGGCGGCATCAGCCTGCTGGCCCGCCGGATACAATTCATCCACCCCGTCAAGAAGACTGAGGTGGATGTAACAGCCCCTGTTCCAGAAACCTGGAAAGGGATAGAAGGATAACGTGCCCCAAACGGCCGGATTATTATTTTAATTTATCCATTTGCTTTTTGCGGACTCGGGAGCACCAGAAACTGGGTGACTCCCCCATCACCTTCTTAAAACTTTGGTTATAAGAAGTGGTGGAATGAAATCCGCAGAGTTCGGCCATTTCCGTTATTCGCAGGCTCATATTCTTCCGGAACACATCCATCGAATACATAATCCGGTAATAATTAACATATTGCCGAAAATTCTTGCCCGAAAAACGGTTGATGGTTTTGCTCAGGTAGTATTTATTGGTAAAGACAGCATTGGCCAGATCCTGTAAAGAGAATGTCTTTACAAGGAATGGCCGAAATTCTGTCATATACCTACAGCACCTGTCGTACAGGTATTGGTCGATTGCTGCCAGTTCATAGGGTTCGGACACAAGGTCCGTCTTTTTGGGCTGTTCCATAACAGCCCGGATCCGGGCTTCCTTCCTCCGCAGGCGCAAATACAGTACCAGGCAAAGCGCTACCGCCAACGCACAGAGAAGAGCCAGGACAAGCTTTGCTAAGTCCATATACAATTCTCAGTGGCCGCCGGGGACACGTTATTTTAAAGAGCTCTTATTTCTTAATGGTCTCAAAGCCCTTACCGTATACACCGTTCACGGAGCTTACGGAGAGGAAGGCATTGGGATCCAGCTGCTTAATATAGCGCAGCATGAGATTAAGGTCGGTTTTACGGGTCAGGACCATCAGGACCTTGGTGTCCTGCTTGGTGTACCAGCCCTTGCCATCCAGCACGGTGACGCCGCGGTGCATCTCCTTGGAGATGGCATCGGCAATCTTCTCATATTCCTTGGAGAGGATAAACAGCTGCACACTCTGCTGCGAACCGGAAATATACATATCCAGCACGTAACTGTTCACCGTAACCAGGATGAGACCATATAGGACGGTGGTTATCTTCTCTGCCAGTGGCATCTTGAACATCACCGGGTTGCCGGCTGCATCCAGCACGGGCATGCCGTTGGCATCCAGCTCATTCACATAGGAAGGGATGAGCAGGGACGAGCCGATGATGATGAAATCCAGCACCAGGATCACCTTGCCGGGCGACACGTTGTGGTACTTGGTATAGATGAGGGCTATGATGTCCGTTCCGCCGGTGGAACCACCGTTGGAGATGCTCATACCAATGCCGATACCGGCCAGCAGGCCGCCCATGAGCACGCTCAGGAGCTTGCCGTTGTCGATGGCCAGCGTCTTGATGATGGTGGTGGGCACCATGCCCGGCAGGAAACGCAGGGCAATGGAGGCCAGGATGATGGCATAGATGGTCTTGGCGCCAAATCCCATTCCCAGAATAAAGAAAGCCGCCGCCACCAGGATGGCATTGAGCACAAAGTAGGAATAACCCATCTGGATCTTACCGCCCGTAGCGTACTGGATCATGGAGCTGATACCGGATACGCCTCCACCAATGAGGTTGTTGGGGATGAGGAACACAGACCAGGCCGTAACGTAGATAAGGATTCCCAAGGTGACCAGCAGCCACTCTTTGACATGGGTGAAGATGGTTTTTTGGAGAACAGGCATAGCTATTGGTTATTCTGTTTTTTCTTTTTACTGCGGGACAGGCCGGTCTTCATCTCGTCAAAGCCTTCTCCGTACACGTTGTTGGCGGGCACGATGGTCACAAAGGCCTTGGGATCGATCTCCTTGACGGCTTTCACCAGGTCCGTGAGCTCAATCTTGCGGAGCATCACCATAAGCACCTGACGGTCTTCCTGCGTGAACCAGCCGATGGCCTTGAGGGCGGTGACGCCGCGGCCCATGATGCGGGTGATGTAATCTCCGATGAGCTCCAGCTGGCTGGAGAAGATGAGCACCTGCACGGAAGATTCCTTACCCAGCAGGATCATATCCAGCACATAGGCGCACACACCCATGGTAATGTAACCGTACACCACATCCGTAAAGCAGTGGCCGGGGACAAAGATCAGAAGCGTGATGATCACGAAGTCCGCCATCACGTAGAATCGGCCGATGGTAATGGGCCAGAACTTGTTCACGATGAGGGCCAGGATGTCCGTTCCGCCGGTGGAGCCGCCCCGCAGGATGATGAGGGACAGGCCCACAGCCTCCAGCAGACCGCCGATGATGGGCACCAGGATCCCGTCTCCCACGTAGAGGATCTCCCCTTCCACGGACCACAGGAAACGGAAGCTCTCACTTCCGAGGATGCGGAACAGGGCCGATGACAGGACGATGGCATAGATGGTCTTGACGCCAAACCCCTTCCCCAGGATGAACCAGGCCAGAATCAGCAGCAACACGTTGATGCCGAAATACCAGATATCCACGGGAATGCCGGTTACCATGCCCAGCAGGGCCGATGCACCCGTGAGGCCACCGTCAATCATATTGTTGGGAAGCAGGAACGACTGCCACGCCATCACAAAGAGCACGGTGCCCAGGGTGATGACCAGGTAGTCAAAGATGCTGATCAAGACTTTTTTCTTATCCATCGCTTACTTCTTGAGCACTACGTTAACAATACGGCCGGGAACCACGATGACCTTGGCAATGGACAGCTCACCCACGTACTGGGGCGTTTTCTCGTGGCTGCGCACCATGGCTTCCACCTCTGCGGGAGAGGCCGATGCGGGGGCATCCACAAAGAAACGCGTTTTCCCGTTGAAGGAAACGGGGTACTTGACGGAGTTGTCGGCTGCCAGGTCTTCCTTGTATTCGGGGAAGGAAGCATACACCACCGAATCCTGATGGCCCAGCTGGTGCCAGAGTTCCTCTGCGATGTGCGGAGCAAACGGGCTCAGCAGCACGGTGAGGGGCTCCAGGATGGCCCGCTTGGAGCAGTTGCCCAGCTCGTTGAGGGCAATCATGAAGGCCGATATGGTGGTGTTGTAGGAGAAATGCTCAATGTCTTCCTGCTCCTTGCCGATGAGCTTGTGCAGGGCCTTGAGCTCCTCCTTGGTGGGTTCTTCGTCCGTGACCAGCCAGTTCTCACGGTCCCAGAACAGACGCCAGAACTTCTTAAGGAAGCGGTTTACGCCGTCGATACCCTTGGTATCCCAGGGCTTGGCCTGCTCGATGGGGCCCAGGAACATCTCGTAGAGACGGAGCGTATCGGCCCCGTAGGTGTCGCAGATCTTGTCCGGGTTCACTACGTTGTACATGCTCTTGGACATCTTCTCGATGGCCCAGCCGCAGATGTACTCTCCGTCTTCCAGGATGAACTCGGCGTCCTTGTAGTCCGGGCGCCAGGCGCGGAAGGCATCCAGATCCAGGCGGTCGTTATACACGATATTCACGTCCACGTGCACCGGGATGGTCTCGTACTGGTCTTTCAGGCCCAGGGAGACAAACTTGTTGGTGCCGGGAATCATATACACAAAGTTGGAACGGCCCTGGATCATGCCCTGGTTGATGAGCTTGCAGAAAGGTTCTGCCTCGCAGACGTAACCCAGGTCATACAGGAACTTGTTCCAGAAACGGCTGTAGATAAGGTGGCCGGTGGCGTGCTCGGTGCCGCCCACATAGAGGTCTACGTTGCGCCAGTATTCATCGGCCTTTTTGGAGACGAGGGCCTCGCCGTTGTGCGGATCCATGTAGCGCAGGTAGTAGGCGCTGGAGCCGGCGAAACCGGGCATGGTGCTGGTTTCCAGCGGGTAGCCCTTGTAGGTCCAGTCCTTGGCACGGGCCAGCGGTGGCTGACCGTCCTCGGTGGGTTTGTACTGATCAATCTCCGGCAGCGTGAGAGGCAGGTCCTCGAAGGCAACCGGCGTGGCGATGCCGTCCTTGTAGTAGATAGGGAAAGGCTCACCCCAGTAGCGCTGGCGGGAGAAGATGGCGTCGCGGATGCGGTAGTTGATCTTCCGGTGTCCGATGCCGTTTTTCTCCACGTAGTCGATGGCGGCGGGAATGGCCTCCTTCACGGTAAGTCCGTTGAGGAAGCCGCTGTTGCACATGATGCCTTCCTTGGCATCCAGGCTCTGCTCGCTCACATCGGCCCCTTCGATGAGGGGGATGATGGGCAGGCCGAATTTCTTGGCAAAGGCATAGTCTCGGCTGTCGTGGGCCGGAACGGCCATGATGGCGCCGGTGCCATAGCCGGCCAGCACATATTCGGAGATCCAGACGGGCACCTTCTCGCCGGTGACGGGGTTGATGCCGTAGGAGCCGGAGAACACGCCTGTGACAGCCTTGCCGGCGATTCTTTCTCTTTCCGTCTTCTTCTTGACCTGCTCCAGGTAGGCCTCCACCTCGGCCTTCTGGCTCTTGGAGGTGAGCTTTTCTACCAGCTCGCTCTCCGGGGCCAGGACCATGAAGGTGACACCGAAGATGGTATCGGCCCGGGTGGTGAAGATGGTTACGTCGTAGGGGGTGCCGTCGCACTCTACTTTGAACACCATCTCGGCTCCCTGACTGCGGCCGATCCAGTTGCGCTGCATTTCCTTAAGGGAGTCGGTCCAGTCCAGCTGGTCCAGACCGTCCAGCAGGCGGCCGGCATAGGCGCTCACGCGGAGCTGCCACTGGGTCATCTTCTTCTGGAACACGGGGAAACCGCCGCGCTCGGAATAACCGTCCTTGACCTCGTCATTGGCCAGCACGGTACCCAGGGCGGGGCACCAGTTCACAGTGCTTTCTCCCTGATAGGCAATGCGGTAGCGCATGAGGGTATCGGACTTCTCCTTCTCGGAGAAAGCCTTCCACTCCCCTGCCGTAAAGGCCGGACCTTCGCTGCAGGCAGCGTTGACGGCGGCCGATCCGCCCTGCTCGAAGGCTGCAATCAGTTCTTCGATGGGACGGGCTTTCTGGAGGGTATTGTCGTACCAGGAGCCAAACATCTTGAGGAAGGCCCACTGGGTCCATTTGTAATAGTCGGGGTCTGAGGTGCGGAACTCGCGGTCCCAGTCAAAGGAAAAGCCGATGCGGTCCAGCTGGCTGCGGTAACGGGCCACGTTGTCGTGGGTGGTCTTCTCCGGGTGCTGGCCCGTCTGGATGGCGTACTGCTCGGCGGGAAGGCCGAAGGCGTCGTAGCCCATGGGGTGCAGCACGTTAAAGCCCTTCAGACGCTTGTAACGGGCGAAGATGTCGCTGGCGATGTATCCCAGCGGGTGTCCTACGTGCAGGCCCGCCCCACTGGGGTACGGGAACATGTCCAACACGTAGTATTTGGGTTTGGCAGAATCCACCTGGGCCTTATAGGTCTTGTTCTTGGCCCATTCGGCCTGCCACTTGCGCTCAATCTCTGCGAAATTATAATCCATACATTTATTTGATAGTTACTCCGTTAATTCCGAATTTTCCCTTGTTTTTGTCCAGCTTGAACTCTACGGCCACCGTGAGGGCGGTCTTGACTTTCTTGCCCCTGTGACGGCCAGGGCGCCACTTGGGCGAGGCGGCGATCACGCGGACGGCTTCGTCGTCCAGGGTCTCGTGGACGCCGCGGGTTACCTTGACGTCCTTCACCTCTCCCTTCTCGTTAATCACAAACGTGACCAGCACGCGGCCCTGGATGCCGTTCTCCATGGCATACTTGGGATACTTGAGGTACTGGTACACCCACTTCTCCATGAAGGTACGGGGGTCCTGCGAATTGAGGAACATGGGCTTGACGTCTACGTCACTGTAGGCCACCACGTCCAGGGAGACCGGCTCCGGAGGGGTGATGGAATCGTTCCGGAAGAGCGGGCGCTGGCCGTTGCACAGGCGCTGCACATAGCTGTAGATGTACTCCAGCTCCCCTTCCATACCCTCGAAGTCAATGATCTCGTAGGTATCCCGGCCGGTGTTGTGCTCCGGGTATCGGCCTGTTGTAAAGAGGACGGAAGGGATCTCCTTGTCGTAGAAGACCACGTGGTCTCCGGAATAGGGCTCCTGGGTGGTGAGCTGGGCCTGGATGGGCAGCAGTTCTCCCTGGAGGGCCGATGCAATGATATTCAGATCCTCGTTGGAGGAGGTAAAGGCATAGAAACCGCCGGCCGATGTACCCAGCATATCCAGGTTGACCATGGCGTCGATGTTGGAGCGGTCGTCGGCAAAGGTGCGGTTGAGGAAGTACCAGGCGCCGGCAAACGTCTCTTCCGAGGCGCCAAAGCCCACGAAGATGATGCTGCGGCGCAGGAGGGTCCTGGCGTAGGAGAGCTTCTGGGCCAGTTCCAGCAGCATGGCCATGCCGGAAGCGTTGCCGTTGGCACCGTAATAGATGCGGCGGGTGGGCTCTCCGTTGACCATGAGGGTATCCATGCCCAGGTTGTCCATGCGGGCTCCCACCACAATATAGCGCTGGTTGAGGGACTTGTCCCAGCCCTGCAGGAAACCGGTCACGTTGCGGGAATGCAGCGTATCAGCCCCATGGGCTACTCCAAACTCATTACCGTTGGTGAGGATGTCAATGCCGTACTCCTTGAGCTTGGCTTCCAGGTATTCGGCCGCCATCTTTTCTCCCTCGCTGCCGGCTTTTCGGCCTTCCAGCTGGGCGGCGGAAAGGGTGGCCACGTGTTCCTTCAAGGCCCGGACGGTTTCCGAGTCGTCCAGGTCTTGCAAGGTAGTTCTGTATTGGGCATTCAAGAGGCCCGTTCCCGCAAAGAGCAGGATAAAAAGGGCCGATATCAGACGCTTCATCATTCGTTCACCAGAATCCAGCTGTCCGGCGGGCACACGCCCTTTCCACGAAGCTGCTTAAGGTTGGTAAGGGTTTCACTCAGGCTGTTGGAGGGGCAGACGGAAACGGCCAGCAGACCGTTGCGGAAGCTGATGATGGTGGCGGTATAACCGGCGTTGTTGCACTCTTTGAGTTTTCTCTCCGCGTTGGAACGCATGCGGAAAGCGCCCACCACAATGCAGTACTTGGCTTCCAGCTTGGTGGTGTACAGACCACCCATCTTGGAGGGATTGAGAATGGTACCCTTGGCCTGGGTGAGGGAATCCAGCAGGAAGGCCTCCCGCTTTTCCAGGGAATCGGCCAGATGCTTCCTGACCACTTCCATGGAATCAATCGTGGCCTGGTGACGGGCTTCCTGGGCCGCCATGCGCTCTATGCGGATCTGGTCCAGCTCCTCGGAAGTGGGGCGTCCTGCCAGCGAACGAATAAAATCACAGCTGCTTACGAACGTAATCAGCGCCAAAAGTATAATGAGGTTCCTTTTCATAATCTAATCCTCCATAATCCACAAATTTACGCTTTTTTCCAAAAAAATGCCAAATATATATAGTATATTTGCCCTCGTATGAAGAAAACCATCACTTTGGAAGCCATCGACCCCATAGAAATCTATGGCGTGGGCAACAAAATACTCACCGAGTTCTGCTCCTATTTCCCTCACCTGAAGGTAGTTGCACGGGGCAATGAACTCATCCTGGAAGGAAGGGAAAGCGACATAGCCGAGTTCAATATCCGCTTTGCGGAACTCATAGACCGTCGGCACCACAAGATGAACCTCACCGCCTACGACGTGGAGGACATCTTTGCCGGAGAAGAGACCTCCCGTCCCACGGCCGATGCCGTGATTGTCCACGGAACCGATGGAAAGCCCATCCGGGCCCGCAACAAGACCCAGCAGGACCTGGTAAAAGCCTATTTCGAGAACGATCTGATCTTTGCCATCGGCCCGGCCGGTACCGGCAAAACCTATATGGCCATAGCCCTGGCCGTGCACGCCCTCAAGAACAGGGAGATTAAGCGCATCATCCTCACCCGCCCCGCCGTAGAAGCCGGCGAGCGCCTGGGCTTCCTGCCCGGAGACCTCAAGGACAAGCTGGATCCGTATCTCCAGCCCCTGTACGACGCCCTCTCAGACATGATCCCCTCCCGCCGCCTGCAGGAATTCATGGCCGACGGCACCATCCAGATTGCCCCCCTGGCCTACATGAGAGGCCGCACGCTGGACAAGGCCTGCGTCATTCTGGACGAGGCCCAGAACACCAACCTGGGACAGCTCAAGATGTTCCTCACCCGCATGGGTGCCAGCGCCAAGTTCATCGTCACCGGAGACGCCACCCAGATTGACCTTCCCCGCCGGGAAGACAGCGGCCTTCTGGCCGGTATCCAGCTGCTGGAAGGCATCAAGGGCATAGCCACCATCCGCTTCACCAACCAGGACATCGTCCGTCACCCCCTGGTCACCAAAATCGTGAAGGCCTTCGACAAAAAGGCCGAAGACTAGTAGGCGTCAGTGGGCGGCGGGTTTGCGGGAGAAGAGGCGCTGAGGGAGTTCCATCACGAAAACGATGCCCAGGACGATGGCAACCGCCACTTTGATGGCGGTGAAACCGAAGGAGGAGGCCATGGTCAGGTCCCCTGCGGTGAGGTAATAGGTGGACCAGAAGATGCCCGCACCGGGAACCATGGTAAACAGGCCGCAGATGAGGAACAGCTGCGCGGGACAGCGGGCCGGAACGGCCAGCGCCCGGGCCATCAGGCACACCAGCATGGCCGCAAAGAGGGAGGCCACAGGAGCGGTTGCTCCCGCCTGCCGGACCAGCAGGAGATAAGCCATCCAGCCCAGCGCTCCAATGATTCCCATACTCACATACTGGACACGGTCTACCCCATACAGGCACGCAAAGGCCACCGTGCCCAGGAAGGACGCAAAGGCCTGAATCAGGTAAGGATCTGTCTGAGGATTGTCGATAATGCCATGGAGTCTCACCATCCCTCCAAAGACGGCTCCGTCCAGGAGGAAGGAGGCCGTCACGCCCATGGCTATGCAGAAGAAGCCCAGCATGGCATCCGTCAGACGGGTCAATCCGGCCAGGTAGTCGGAATTGGCCAGGTCCCTCACTCCGTTCACAAAGGGAACTCCGGGGACGAGCGGCATCATAACCGCTATAATGACATTGCTCAGACTTTCTGCAAAACCGATTCTCCAGAGGGCGATACAGAGAAGGTTGGCCAGAAGGGCGTTGCTGATTCCCCCCACGATCTTGGACAGGTAACGGCTGCTCACCAGGAGCATCCAGACGCCCAGGAGAAGGCCGACCACCAGGGCTGCGGCGCAGTCCATGAACCCGCCGTCGAACACGGCGCAGAACCCTCCGGCACCCAATCCGGTGGCCAGCACCTGCTCCCAGACGGGCTTGGGCGGGGATGTCCGGATCCGGTGCAGGCGCTCCCGCGCCTCTTCCAAAGTACACCGGCCGGCCACGATATCGTAGCTCAGCTGATTGACGGCCCGTACCTTCGAGAACTGGACGCCCCGGATGGGGATGAACTCCACATTGGCGTACGTGGAAGCCTGCCCCCCGGCCTTGGCTACCTTCCCGGAATTGCCCGTGGTGAAAATGCCATTTGACAGGACAAAGAAGTTGCCGGAATCCACCCCGAAGTGGTTGGCAATGCGGGACATGATGTCCTCTACCCGGGAAATCTCCGCCCCGTTCTCCAGGAGGATATGGCCAGCCTCAGACGCTACCTCCAGCACCTCAGATAACTCGTATTTCTGTTCCTTCACGGTTGTATTCAGTTTGCTGGGCCAAAGATAGTGATTGTATGCTTAAAACACAAAAGGGGTTGACCTGTGAAGTCAACCCCTTGGTGTGTATGATGGTGTGAGGATTACTCACCGTCCACGATCACTTTCCACTTGTCGTAGCCTTCCTGGTACTTGGGATCTACGTTGCGGAGGGTGAAGCAGAGGCGCTTGAGGAAGTCAGCGGCAGAGGCCTTGACGGCTTCGTTCTTGCTGATCTCGTAGCACTTCTCGAAGGGCTCAACGGCGGTCTTGTAGGTCTCGATCACCTGGTCGTTGAGCTCGTCGTACTTCTTCCACTCACGGACATCCAAGGCGTCACGCTCGGCAATCAGGTCTTCGGCCTTCTTGAGGGCCACATTGCCCTTGCCATAGTAAGCGAAATCGTAGTTGGGATCTACACCCAGGGCCTTGTCGTAAGCGGCGATGGCCTTCTCGTAGTTCTTCACACCTACATAGATATTACCTTCCACATAGTAGAGGGAGGGGTTGTTGGGCATCACCTTCTTGGCCTCGTCCAGGAGTTCGACGATCTTCTCAGGATCCTCGTTGGTCTGGAGATAGAGGTTGATGAGGCTGGTGAGGATGCTCTCGTTGTCCGGGTACTTGGTGAGACCGGTGGCCAGGTAATTCTTGGCGGCCAGGGTATCGGCCTTGGCCAGGCTGCACTGGGACAGGTTGGCGTAGATGTTACCCTCGGAGGTATAGTCGTTCTTGAGGCACAGGTTGAAGTATTCCTCTGCCAGATCATATTCCTTGGCGGCGGTAGCTACGAAACCGGCATTGTAGGCAGCGTCATAGTTGGGAACGGAGCAAGGAGGGGTGAGGGAAGCATCGGCAGCGCCCTTGAAGAGCAGGGCAGCTTTCTTCATGTCTCCCAGCTGGTATGCGGAATAAGCCTCCTCGTAGTACTTGGTGGCAATTTCCTGGAGCTTGGGGTCAACCTTTTCGGCCTTCTCTCCCAGTTCGTAAGCCTTGGCATAAGCCTTGACAGCCTCTCCCAGGAGGTCACCCTCTACGGAAGGATGGGTTACATTGGTGATCACCAGCATGCCGGCGGCGTTGAAATAAGCGTCGTAGTTGGCAAACTGCATCTTCTCATAGGTCTGGCCCTCAATCTGAACGGGAGAGGTGGAGATGGGCTTCTCCTTGTTCATCATGGTGAAGGTGGTCTTGTCAATACCCAGGGTCACATTGGCGGTGGGATTGTTGTAGGCAGCCATGTAGGCTTCGGCCAGCTTGGTCCAAGTAGCGGGCTTGGCAGCCTTCTTGGCATCCTTGGTGGCTACAAGAGCCTTGTCTACGTTCTTCTGCATCTCTGCAGCGGGCTTCTGAGCAAGCGCGACCTGCAGGGAGCCGGCCAGCGCGAGAACTACAAATAACTTTTTCATAACTATAGTTTACTGATTAATTATTCTTCTACTGCGGAACCCTCTGCTGCCTGGCTTTCCTCTTCCTCGCTGTGGGCGACTACGGAAATGGCGGCGATGGAGTCCCCTTCCTTGATGTTGATGAGCTTCACGCCCTGAGTAGCACGTCCGGCAACACGAATAGTGTTAACAGGCATTCGGATGGTCATTCCCGAACGGCAGATGATCATGAGATCGTCTTCGTCGGTTACGTTCTTAATGGCTACCAGCTTGCCCGTCTTTTCCGTAATGTTAAGGGTTCTGACACCCTTGGCGCCACGGGAGGTCTGGCGGTAGTCGGCGGGGTCTGAGCGTTTGCCGAAACCATTCTCGGAGACGGCCAGCACCTGGTGCTTCGCTGCATCTTCTGCCTCGGGGTCCTGGCAGACGACACCCACTACGAAATCCCCTTCATCAAGATTAATGCCACGAACGCCCGTGGAGGTTCTGCCAAGCGGCCTAGCCTCTGATTCATCGAACCTTACGCAGCGTCCTCCATGGGCTGCGATCATGATGGTGCAGCGGCCGTTGGTGAGGATGGCTTCCAGGAGTTCGTCGTCTTCACGGATGTTAATGGCATTGACACCGTTGGTGCGGGGACGGGAATAGGCCTCGAGGGAAGTCTTCTTGACCACACCCTGACGGGTAACCATCATGATGTAGTTGTTGTTGATGAAGTCTTCGTCCTTGAGGGTCTTCACGTTGAGATAGGCGCGGACGCTGTCGTCCGGTTCTATCATGAGGATGTTCTGGATGGCGCGGCCCTTGGAGGTGCGGTTGCCTTCCGGAATCTCGTATACCTTGAGCCAGTAGCAGCGACCCTTCTGGGTGAACAGAAGCATGGTGCTGTGGGTATTGGCAATATAGATGTGCTCGATGAAGTCTTCGTCACGGGTGGCGCTGCCCTTCATGCCCACGCCGCCGCGGTTTTGGGTGCGGAACTCGGTGAGCGGGGTGCGCTTGATGTAACCCAGGTGGGAGATGGTGATAACCTGATCCTCGTCGGCGTAGAAGTCTTCCGGGTTGAACTCGTCGTCGGCCAGGGTGATCTCAGTACGACGGGGGTCTCCGTAGCGGGCTTTGAGGTCCTGCGTCTCTTCCTTGACCACCTTGAACTGCTCTTCCACGGAACCCAGGATCTCGTTGCAGCGGGCGATGAACTTCATGAGGTCGTCGTACTCGTTCTGGAGCTTTTCTCTTTCCAAGCCGACGAGCTGGCGCAGACGCATTTCCACGATGGCGGTAGCCTGCGGCTCGGAGAACTGGTAGCGTTCCATGAGCATGGCCTTGGCTTCTTCGATGCTCTTGGTCTCGTAGCGGATGATGTGGACAATCTCGTCGATAATGTCCATGGCCTTGAGGAGGCCTTCCAGGATGTGGGCGCGCTTCTGGGCTTTGTCCAGCTCGAACTTGGTGCGGCGGACCACTACCTCGTGGCGGAAGTCTACAAACTGGCCGATGATCTCCTTGAGGCTGAGGGTGCGGGGACGACCCTTGACCAGAGCCACGTTGTTGAAGGAGAAGCTGCTCTGCAGGGGGCTGTATTTGAACAGCATGTTCAGGACCACACCGGAGTTGGTACCCTGCTTGAGGCGGATGACCACGCGGGTTTCTCCACGGGAGCTTTCGTCGTTGATGTAGGAGATGCCCTCCACTTTCTTTTCGTCGGCCAGCTGGGCGATCTTTTCAATCATTTCCCGCTTGTTGACCATATAGGGGATCTCCGTGACCACAATGGTTTCACGGCCTTTATCGTCTACTTCGATTTCTGTCTTGGAACGGATGACCACACGGCCGCGGCCGGTCTCGTAGGCTTCCTTGATGCCGGCCTTGCCCATGACAATGCCGCCGGTGGGGAAATCCGGGCCTTTGATGTACTGCATGAGCTCGTCCGTGGTGATTTCCGGATTGTCGATGTAGGCGCAGATGGCATCGCAGCATTCTCCCAGGTTATGGGGAGCCATGTTGGTGGCCATACCTACGGCAATACCGGATGCACCGTTGAGGAGCAGCAGCGGAGCCTTGGTGGGAAGGACGGTGGGTTCCTGGAGGGTATCGTCAAAGTTGTTGACCATATCTACGGTATCCTTGTCCATGTCTCCCAGCACGTCTTCTGCCATTTTCTGGAGCTTGGCCTCCGTGTAACGCATGGCTGCCGGGGAGTCACCGTCTACGGAACCGAAGTTACCCTGGCCCTTGACCATGGGGTAACGCTGGTTCCATTCCTGACCCAGGCGGACCATGGCGTCGTATACGCTGAAGTCTCCGTGCGGGTGGAACTTACCCATGACTTCACCCACGATACGGGCGCTCTTCTTGGTTTGGCTGGAATAGCTCAGACCCATGTTGTCCATGCCGAACAGGACGCGGCGCTGAACGGGTTTGAGGCCGTCCCTGGCATCCGGAAGGGCACGGGACACGATCACCGACATGGAATAGTCGATGTAGGCCGAACGCATCTCGTGGTCTATCTCTACCTGCTCGATGTACCCCGTTTCCTGGGGCTCCTCGAGCGGATTCTTCTCTTCGTTTTTATCCATTTTTTAACTGTTCCTTATAAACATACAAAGATAAGTATTTTCTTCGGAATGAGCAAGTACAAAAATTTTTTGAGCTTGCGCCGTGGTTTGGCGCAAGCTCAGGATATCTTTGCAGCAGAAATTAAAACGAAAGCGTTATGAGAAACACGGATTACAACCTCGAGACCCTGGGAAACATGATTTCCTCCGATACCTCTTTCAAGGCCCTCCAGGACATGATCAAAGACCTGGACCTGGAACTCGAAGACGCGTTAGCGGTCTAGTCCGCCTTCAGTTCAACCACCGTGGATTCCTTGTCCGGAGACAGGGCCACGCGGAGGGTGCGCGGGGCGGCATCGGCCTTCTTCCTGGACACCAGGATGCGGTCGCTGATGATGAACTCAGACACCGGGTCCTCCACGTAGCGCGTCACGGCACGGCGGAGTGGACGGGCACCATAGGCGGGATCGTAGCCGGCATCGGCCACCAGGCGCTTGGCGGCAGGCGTGATGATAAGCTTGTAGCCCGCTTCCAGGGCCCTCTCGCGAAGGTCTTTGAGCTCAATGTCAATGATGTCCTCTATGGTCTCCTTGCTCAGGGACTTGAAGTACACCTGCTCGTCCACGCGGTTGATAAACTCCGGCGGGAAAGCTTTGCGGATGGCCTTCTCAACCACACTGCGGCGGTCCACCTCCACGTTGCGGCTGGCCGTGTCAAAACCAATTCCGGAGCCGTAGTCCTGCACCTCGCGGCTTCCCACATTGGAAGTCATGATCACAATGGTATTCTTGAAGTCCACCGTGCGGCCGTTGCTGTCCGTGAGCCGGCCCTCGTCCATAACCTGTAACAGCAAGTTAAAGATGTCCGGATGGGCTTTTTCAATCTCGTCCAGCAGCACCACGGCGTAGGGTTTGCGGCGCACGCGCTCGCTCAGCTGACCGCCCTCTTCATACCCCACGTAGCCGGGAGGCGCACCAATGAGGCGGGATACGCTGAACTTCTCCATGTACTCGCTCATATCAATGCGGATGAGGTTCTCCTCGCTGTCAAACAGGTATTCGGCCAGGGAACGGGCCAGCTGGGTCTTGCCCACGCCAGTGGGGCCAAAGAACAGGAAAGTGCCAATGGGCCGATGCGGATCCTTGAGGCCCGCGCGGTTGCGCTGGATGGCCCTCACCACCGTTTCGATGGCTTCGTCCTGGCCGATGATGCGGCTCTTGAGGCGGGCCCGCATCTTCACGATGCGGTTGCCTTCGCTCTCGGCCACCTTGTTCACGGGGATGCCCGTCATCTTGGATACCACCGTGGCTATATCCTCGGCCGATACTACCTTCTCACTCCCCTTCTTGCGGGCCATGGAAAGGCGCACCATGGAACCGGCTTCGTCAAAGGCGTCGATAGCTTTGTCCGGGAGGGACTTGTCCGTGATATAGCGGTCGGTCAGGCGCACTGCGGCCTCCACGGCTTCGTCGGAGTACTTGAGACCGTGGAATTCTTCATACTTGGGACGAAGCTGGCGCAGGATCTCGATGGACTGGGCCACGCCGGTGGGCTCTACCACAATCTTCTGGAAACGGCGGTCCAGGGCGCCGTCCTTCTCCACGATCTTGGTGAATTCGTCCAGGGTGGTGGCGCCAATGCACTGGAATTCTCCGCGGGCCAGGGCGGGCTTGAGCATGTTGGCGGCATCCAGGCTGCCGGAGGCTCCGCCGGCGCCCACAATGGTGTGGAACTCATCGATGAACAGGATGATGTCCGGGTTCTCGCTGGCCTCCTTGATGATGGTCTTGAGCCGCTTCTCAAAATCTCCACGGTATTTGGTGCCGGCCACCACGGAAGCGATGTCCAGCGAGAGGATGCGCTTCTTGGCCAGGGCGGCCGATATGTCTCCATGCGCAATCTTTTGCGCGATACCTTCTACGATGGCCGATTTTCCCACGCCGGGTTCCCCGATGAGCATGGGGTTGTTCTTCTTGCGTCGGCCCAAAATCTCGATGACGCGGGAAATCTCGCTGTCTCGGCCCACAACCGGGTCCAGCTTGCCCTCCCGGGCGGCGAGGGTCAGGTCATAGGCGAACTCCTCGATGTCCAGCTTCTTCTCTTCGGGTTCTTCTTCCGGACCCTGGGACGGCTGCTGCTCCTGCGGGGCCTGTTTGGGCCTCAGCAGGCCTTCGTCTTCCATGAAGGCCAGCAGGCGGCCGTAGTCGATGCCGTGGCTGCGCAGGTACATCTGGCCATAGCTCTCAGTGGTTCGGCACAGGGCCAGCAGCAGGTGCTGGGGCTGGGCCAGGGGGCTCTTGAGACGGGAGGCCTCCATGACGGTAATGCTGAGCACGTTCTGCGCCTGGCGGGAGAAGGCAATGTGGTCCAGCTGCTCGTAGGGCAGGGTTTCGCCGGTGAAGATGCGCTGATCGATGAAGGTTTTGAGGTCCGTGGGTTCTACCCCCAGGCTCTGGAGGGTACGAAAGGCGGCGTTCTCTTCCTGACGGATGATTCCCAGGAAAAGATGATCCGGGCCGATGCCGTAACTACCCGTTCGCATGGCCTCTTCTCTGGCGTATTTGATGACGAGGTTAAGATCCTCGGAGACTTGTAATTGCATAGGAATAAATTCTGCCCTCAAATTTACAATATTCAAGCCAGTTTGCCAAACTGACAAATTGTCGCTAATTTTGCATGCTATTTGCAAATGAGTGACACGTTATGAAGAAACTACTTATTAGCATTACCCTGATGGCACTGGCCCTGAGCGCCGGCGCCCAGAACTTTGAAGGAACGTTCAAACAGGCCAAGACCCTCAAGGTCTCCGGCAAGGTCATCAAGAGCGAAGGTGAGATCACCTACACCGCCCCGGACCAGCTGGCCATGATTTATACCAACCCGGAAGGAGACTATTTCATCATTGACGGTCCCTTTGTGCGCATGGACCTCCGCGGCGTAGCAGCCGACGTGAACACGGAAACCAACAAGGCCGTAAAGCCCCAGCGCAACGCCATCCTCTACTCCATTGCCGGCAAGTACAAGGACATTGCCACGGAGATGGATGCAGACTGCCAGGAAAGCGCCGGCAAGGGCGGCGGCAAGCACGTGGTGCTCAAGATGCGCAAGCCCCAGCCCAAGTCCTACACCGGCATGGAGCTGGACTATGACAAGGCCGGTCGCCTTACCCGCATGGTACTGGAAGAGGCCGGCGGCATCTCCACCGAGTACCTCATCTCTTACTAGACATACAACCCGTGGGTGTTCTTGATCTCATTCATCACAAAGGATGAGAGGATGGAACCGATGGCGTCAATGTTGCCCAGCACATTGATGATAAACTCGTTGTAGTATTTCATGTCCGGCGCCTGGATTTTGAGCAGGTAGTCGTATTCTCCCGATATATTATAGCACTCCGCCACCTGGGGAATGTCCCGGATCACGGAGATGAACTCCCGGGCCACGCTCTGGTTCATCTGCTTCAGTTTTACCGAGCAGTAGACCGTAAAGCCGCGGCCCAGCTTTTCTGCATCCAGCACGGCCACATACTTCTTGATAAAACCTTCCTTCTCCAACCGTTTCATGCGCTCGAAGACCGGTGTGGTGGAAAGATTCACCCGGGCCGCCAGTTCCTTGGTGGTAAGCCTTGCATTCTCCTGCAAAGCCCGCAGGATCTGAAGATCCACACTGTCCAATACGTTCTCATTCATAAGAAAAATATTCTACAATAACCCTCTACAGGCCGATAATAATTCTACTTCATTCTAATATTAACTACAAAATTAGAAATATTTTCCATAATTCTATAGACTATTGTATATTTTTTCTTCTTGCTGTACCTTTGTTCCCGCTCTGGTATACCTTCCTGAACCTGTAGCCACCCTCGGCCCATAAGGGGAAGGGGTTTACCAGAACAGAAATAGAATAATAAACAAAAGAATATATGGCAAAGATTGAGACCCGCTGCGTTCATGCAGGCTACAACCCCGGAAAGGGTGAACCCCGACAGATTCCCGTTATCCAGAGCACTACCTTTAAATATGAGACCTCGGACCAAATGGGAAAACTGTTTGATCTGGAAGAGTCCGGTTATTTCTATACGAGACTTCAGAACCCCACTTGCGACATGACCGCTGCCCAGATCAATGACCTGGAAGGCGGCGTTGGGGCCATCCTCACCTCTTCCGGACAGGCTGCCAACCTGTTTGCCTGCCTCAACATCGCCCGCAGCGGAGACCACATTGTGGCTGCCAACAACATCTACGGCGGTACCTTCAACCTGCTGGGCGTCACCCTGCAGCAGATGGGCATTGAAGTAACCTTCCTCAAGGCCGATTCCACCGACGAGGAGATTGAAGCCGCCATCAAGCCCAACACCAAACTGGTGTTCGGAGAGACCCTCTCCAACCCGGGCGTGGAGGTGTTTGACATTGAGCGCTGGGCCAAGGTAGCCCATAAGAACGGTCTGCCGCTGGTGGTGGACAACACCTTCCCCACCCCGTATCTCTGCCGTCCTTTCGAATGGGGCGCCGACATTGTGACCCATTCCACCTCCAAGTACATCGACGGCCACGGCGTAAGCGTGGGCGGTGCCGTGGTGGACAGCGGCAACTTCCCCTGGGACCAATACTCCGAGCGCTTCCCGGGCCTCACCACACCCGATGAGTCCTATCACGGCCTCACCTATACCAAGAAGTTTGGCAAAGCGGCCTTCATTGTCAAGGCCACCACGCACCTGATGCGCGACCTGGGCAGCATACAGAGCCCCCAGAACGCCTTCTACCTGCATCTGGGCCTGCAAACCCTGCACCTGAGAATGAAGCGTCACAGCGCCAGCGCCCTCAAGGTGGCCCAGTGGCTGGAGAAACGCCCCGAGGTGGCCTGGATCCACTATCCCGGCCTGGAGAGCGACCCTCACCACAACCTGGCCCTCAAGTACCTGCCGGACGGCTGCAGCGGCGTCATGGCCTTCGGCCTCAAGGGCGGCCGTGCATTTGACAACCGCTTCCTGGATGCCCTCAAGCTCACCACCATCGAGACCCACGTGGCCGACTGCCACACCTGCGTGCTGCACCCGGCCTCCCATACGCACCGTCAGCTGAGCGACGAGCAGCTGCGTGCCGCCGGCATCGCCCCGGACCTGATCCGCCTGAGCATCGGCCTGGAAGACGTGGAAGACATTATCGGAGACCTGGAACAGGCTCTTCAAACCGCTGCCCAATGACCCGTTACGAAATAACCGTAGACCTTCCCCTGGAGAACGGAGGCGTCCTCACCGGAGCCCGCATCGTGTACCACGAGAGCGAGGCCCGCGAAGGCCGTACCATCTGGATCTGCCACGCCCTCACGGCCAACAGCAATCCGGAAGACTGGTGGCCGGAGCTGGTGGGCCCCGGCAAGGCCGTGGATACGCTCCGGGACCACGTGGTCTGCGTGAATATGCTGGGCAGCGCCTACGGCTCGGAAGGGCCGGCGCGCACCCGTCCGGAAACCGGTCAGCCCTGGCTGCTGGACTTCCCCATGATTACCATCCGGGACACCGTGAACGCCTTCATAGCGGTTCGCAAGCACCTGGGGATCGAGAAGATCGATCTCCTGATTGGCGCCTCCAACGGCGGTTTCAATGCCATCGAGTGGTCCATCATGGAGCCGGAAATCTTTGAGCGTTGCCTCTTCCTTTGCACCGCGCCGCGCATCTCCCCGTTCCTGGGCGCCACCGTGGAGGCCCAGAGAATGGCCCTGGAGGCCGATCCCACCTTCCGCGAGGCCAAGGACCTGCAGGGCGGAGCCGCCGGCCTCAAGTGCGCCCGCGCACAGGCCCTCATCAGCTACCGCAGCTTTGAAGGCTACGGCCTCACCCAGGCCGAAGCCGACCCGGACACCCTCTTTGCCGGGCGCGTAGCCTCGTACGAGCGCTACCAGGGCGAGAAGCTGGTGCGCCGCGGCTTTGACGCCTACTCCTACTTTACCCTGTGCAACGCCCTGGACAGCCACAACGCCGGACGCGGACGCGGCGGCGTCAAGCAGGCCCTCCAGCGCATCAAGGCCGCCTGCACGGTGGTAGCCGTGGATTCCGACCTCATCTTCCCGCCGGCGGAAGGCCGCGAATGGGTATCGTGGATCCCCAATGCCCGTCTTATCGAAATCAGTTCCCATTTTGGCCACGACGGCTTCCTCCTGGAAACCGCTAAACTATCGGCCCTTATTTTATAGCGAACGTATGCAAGTACTTAAATTCGGAGGCAGTTCCGTTGCCAACGCCGGAGCCATGCTCCAGGTTATCAATATTGTGAGAAAGGCCCTGGAGACCGACCGTACCATTGTGGTGAGCTCGGCCATCAGCGGCTGCACGGACGAGCTCATTGCGATTGGCCGCCTCTCCGGCGCCCGCGACAAGAGCTATGAAACCCGCCTGGAGGCCCTGCAGCAGCGGCATCATGAACTGGTGGAAGAACTCCTTCCCAAGAGTTACCAGGAGCGCACCCTGGAAATTGTGGACAAGCTGTTTACCCAGCTGTCCAGCATTCTGAGGGGCGTATACCTGCTGGCCGAGCTGTCCCCCACCAGCCTCGCCGCCGTAGAGAGTTTTGGAGAACTGTTCAGTACCCGTATTCTTACCGAGAAGTGCCAGTCGCTGGGTATCCCCTGTCAATGGCTGGATGCCCGCGAGCTGGTAGTTGTGCGCGGAGGCGTAGTAGACACCTCCACCACTTACAAACGCATCCAGGAATGCGTCCAGAAGCACCTGCACTCGCAGCTGTTCATTGTTCCGGGCTTCATTGCCCGCGATGAGGAAGGCCGTCCCGCCACGCTGGGCCGCGGCGGCTCCGACTACACCGCCTCCCTCTTTGCCGTGGGCGTCCATGCCCGCCGCGAAGAAATCTGGACCGACGTTCCCGGCATCATGACGGCCAACCCCAAGGTGGCGCCCACGGCCCGTACCATTCCCAACATCTCCTACCGCGCCGCGCAGGAGTTGTCCCACTTTGGCGCCAAGGTCATTTACCCGCCCACCATCCAGCCGGTGGTGGCCGAGGGCATCCCCATCTACGTGAAAGACACCTTCCACCCGGAGAACCCCGGCACGCTGGTAGAGAAGAACCCGCCGCAGGCCAAAAGCGGAGTCATCGGCCTGGCCCATACCGAGGGCATTGCCCTGATCTCGCTGGAAGGCAGCGGCATGGTGGGCGTCCCCGGTTTCAGTGCCCGCCTGTTTGACGCCCTGTACCGCAAGGGCATCAACATCATCCTCATTACGCAGGCCTCCTCCGTGCACTCCATGTGCATAGCCATCTCGGCGGCCGATGCCGAAAAGGCCCGCCAGGCGGCCGACAACTGCTTTGCCTATGAGATTTCCCTGGGCAAGCTCAACCCCCTGAAGGTGGAAACCGGTTTCTCCATCGTCTGCGTAATTGGAGACGACATCCTGGGCCACAGCGGTGCCACAGGCCAGATGCTGGCCGCGCTGGGCCGCCACGGCATTCCGGTGCGCGCCACCGCCCAGGGATCCTCCGAAAGGAATATCTCCGTGATTGTGCCTTCGGCCCGGGCCGATGAAGCCATCCGCGCCATCCACCACGAGTTCTTTGACAAGAGCGAGCGCCAGGTGGTGCCGGTCTTCATTGCCGGCTACGGCCGCGTGGGCAGCGCCCTGGTACAGATGATTTACGAGAATGCCGATGCCATTGCCAAGCGCTCCGGCAAGGAGCTGCGCATCTGCGGCATTGCCCGCAGCACCAAATACGTGATTGACACGGAAGGCCTGGACCTGTCCAAAGCCGGCGAACTGCTGGAGAAAGGCCAGCCCGGATCCTACATTGACGCCCTCTGCGGACTCTCCCTGGAGAATCCCCTCTTCATAGACTGCACCGCCAGCGACGAGATCGGTTTCCGCTATCCGGACCTGTTCCAAAGCGGATACAGCGTAGTGGCCTGCAACAAAATTCCCTTCTCCGGCACCTATGCCCAGTTCCGCAACCTGCAGCTGGACGCCCAGAAGGCCGGGGTGGGCCTCCGGTACGAGACCACGGCCGGCGCCGCCCTGCCGGTGCTGGTAACCCTGGACCGCGTGGTCCAGAGCGGCGACCGCCTGGTGCGCATGGACGCCGTCCTCTCCGGCACCCTGAACTTCCTGCTGGACAATTACAAGGGTACCGGCTGGGAGGAACTGGTGGAGGAAGCCCGCGTGAAAGGCTACACGGAGCCCGATCCCAACATTGACCTGAGCGGGGTGGACGTTCTCCGAAAGATCCTCATCCTGAGCCGGCAGGCCGGTATTCCGCTGGAAGAGACCCAGGTAACCCTGGAGCCCATTCCGGCCGATATTGCCCAGCGCTATGAAGCCGCCGCAGCTGCCGGCCGCAAGCTCCGCTATGTGGCCTCCGTAGACGCTGAGGGCCACGCCACCGTGGGCCTGCAGGAAGTGGGTCCCGACAGCCCCCTGTACGGCCTCCGCGGCACGGACAACGCCGTGCTCATTACCACGGGCGATTATCCTTCCCCCATGCTCATACAAGGAGCAGGAGCCGGCACGCGCCAGACGGCGGGTGGGCTCCTGAACGATATTATGCTAAGCGTATAGAGCTTACAGCGAGCTCATGCGCGTAAGCGCCAGTTCTACCAGCTGGCGGATCTGCGGCTTGTAATCCGGATTGGAACTTTGCAGGTAACGGTTGGCAATGATGCAGCAAACCGTGCAGGCATTGTGGCCCAGGTGGGCGGCCAGACCGGCCAGCGGGGCGCTTTCCATCTCGAAGTTGGTGATGCGGTAGTCTTCCCCTGCATCGGAGAAACGGAAGTTCTCAATGTCCTCCAGCATATTGGGCATGGCCAGCGGCACCCGCACCACACGGCCCTGGGGGCCATAGAAGCCGGGGGCCGAAATGGTAACGCCCTTGATGGTCACATCCCGGAACAGGTCAATGATCTTGGGAGAAGCCTTCACAAAATAAGGCGTAGGCAGGGTGGGCTCCCAGCTCATGTGCTGCTTGAAGGCCTCTTCCACGGCGGGAAGGGACACTTTGTCGCGGTTGGCGTACCAGTTCATGACGCCGTCAAAGCCTACGCTCATATGGGCCAGCACAAAGCTGCCCAGCGGAATATCCGGATGCAGGGCACCGGAAGTGCCGATACGGAGGATATTGAGGGTGCGGTGACGGAACTTGACCAGGCGGGTATTGAAGTCTACGTTGGCCAGGGCATCCAGTTCCGTCATGACAATGTCAATGTTGTCCGGGCCGATACCATGGGACAGCACGGTGATGCGCCTTCCGTTATAGTAGCCCGTTACAGACACGAACTCACGGTTGGCGTTGCGGCATTCGATATTGGTGAGCAGGCTGGAAATCATGACCACACGGTCCGGGTCTCCTACCATGATGATATTGTCTGCCAGCTGCTCCGGTTTGATGTGCAGATGGAAAACGGATCCGTCGCTATTGATAATGAGTTCCGACTCGGGAATTCTTTCAGGTAATCTCATACTACGTGGTTTTTATCCAAGCAAATATAAGAATTATTTGCTAAATTTGTGCAAAGCATAACACGCACATGAAACGTTCTATCTTTGTTGCAGCGCTTCTGGCGCTCCTGGTGCAGCCCGTCAAGGCCGATGAAGGCATGTGGCTGCCCGCCCTTATTTCCCAACGGATCAACGACATGCAGGCCAAGGGCTTCCGCCTCACCGCCGAAGACATCTACAGCGTGAACCAGGCCAGCCTGAAAGACGCCGTGGTGCTGTTTGGTAGCGGTTGCACCGGAGAGCTGGTAAGCGACCGGGGTCTCCTGTTCACCAACCACCACTGCGGATACAGCTACATCCAGCGGCATTCCTCCGTGGAGCACGACTACCTGAAAGACGGCTTCTGGGCTCTTTCCCAGGCCGATGAGCTCCCCAACCCGGGCCTCACCGTCCGTTTCCTGGAAAGGATGGAAGACGTCACCTCAATAGTGCTCAAGGGCTATAAGGAAAAGATGACCGAGGAGCAGCGCCAGGCCCTGGTTTCCAAGAACGCCAAGAAGCTTAGGGAACAGGCCGAAAAGGAAGGCAACGGCGTCAAGGCCAGCGTAGAAGCCCTCTTCTACGGCAACCAGTACTTCCTCTTTGTGTTCCGCGAGTACCGGGATGTCCGCCTGGTGGGCGCCCCGCCGTCCTCCATCGGCAAGTTTGGAGGTGAGACGGACAACTGGATGTGGCCCCGCCACACCGGAGACTTCTCCATCTTCCGCATCTATGCCGGCCCGGACAACCTCCCCGCCGACTATAGCGAGAGCAATGTCCCCTATCGGCCCAAAAAGTCCCTGACCGTTTCCCGTGCCGGTGTCAAGGAGGGAGACTTTACCTTTGTGTATGGCTGCCCCGGTTCCACGCAGGAGTACGTGCATTCCGAGGCCGTCCGGTACATCCAGGACGTTTCCGACCCGGAGAAGATTGCCCTCCGCACCACCCGCCTCAACATTATGAAGAAGTACATGGACCAGAGCCAGGCCGTGCGCATCCAGTACTCCTCCAAGTACGCATCCGTAGCCAACGCCTGGAAGAAGTGGCAGGGAGAAGAGAAGGGCCTCCGCAAGAACAAGATGGTAGAACGCAAGCAGGCCTACGAAAAGCGCTTTGAGGAATGGGCCCGCGGCACCCGCTACGAGTGGCTCACGGAAATGCTGTCCAACCTCTACGCCCAGCGCAACCCCATCTACCGCGCCTACGAATACTACAACGAGACCGTCCGCACCATCGAAAGGCTCAAGCTGGTGGCCGGCCGCCTGGATAAGAAGGACTACTACCAGCCCATTGACGAGGAAACCTTCGTGGCCATGATGACGGCTTTCGACCAGGCCCTGGACGATAGCTACAAGCCGGAATACTTCCTCCAGAAGAGGGCCGAGTTTGGCTCCATGGAAGCCTGGAAGGACGCCCTCTTTGCCAACGACGAGCTGGCCCTGGAACTCTCCAACGCCATCAACGAGTTCTACGCCACCGTCCTGGCTCCCCAGGTACGCGAGCTCAATGATGCCATCACCCTCCGCTACCGCGACTACATGCAGGGCCAGATGGAGTTCGAGAACGAGAAGACCTTCTTCCCGGATGCCAACCTTACCCTCCGCGTGGCCTACGGCCATGTAGAAGGGTATCGGCCCGTAGATGCCGTCTATTACACCCCGGTCTCTACCTTACGCGGCATCATTGAGAAGGACAACCCGGATATCTTTGACTACAACATCCCCCAGGTCCTGAGGGACATCTATGCCCGCGGCGGCTTTGAGAACCAGCCCGTGTGCTTCCTGGCCACCAACCACACCACCGGCGGCAACTCCGGCAGCCCCGTCCTCAACGCGGACGGCCAGCTGATCGGCATCAACTTTGACCGCGTGTGGGAAGGCACCATGAGCGACCTCGCCTTCGATCCCGAGATTTGCCGCAACATTTCCCTGGACGTACGCTACCTCCTCTTTGTAATAAAAGAGGTAGGCCACGCGGACTACCTCTTCGAGGAAATGAAATTTGCCGACTAGCGTCGGCAAATTTCTCGAAGTTTCGAGACTGGGGGACTAATCCCCCAGACCCCCTGGGTCGCTTCGCTCCGAAGCTTTTAACCTCCGATCCAACCTAGAGGCCTAAATTTGGAAAGACTCGATTTCTTTCACCAACTTACCAATGATGGACATCTTCACGTTGTATAAATCGTCGGAGATGTCCACTTTGTAATAGTGGGGGTTGATCAGACGGCGCTCGGCCGGGGAGAAGTGCTGGAGATTGTCCTTGTAGAAGGCTTTCTTGGTCTGGAGGTCGTAGTACGGGGCAATGCGCTCGCCGGCCTTGACCGACTGCAGCTGAAGCGGGCGGGCATCGTACTGGCCTTCCTCAAAGGTCTTGGTCTTGAAGGAATCGTACTCGTCCCGGATGGTGATGGTCTTGCCATGCTGGATGGCCAGATCCATAGCGTCTCCGCGGAGGCAGGTGACATCGGCCTTGAACACGTAGCCGTCCAGGGAGTTGCCCTTCTCCTTGTCCTGGGCCGATATGCGCCAGGTGATCTGGAAGCCCGGGTTGATGAGCTTGATCTTGTCTTCCGAACGCTTGAGCACGGGCTCTCCGTCTATCTGGACCAGTTTGTAAACATTGCCAAAGCAGGGGGCCGCCTTGGAGGTAGCAATGGCATCTCCCACGCCATAGCTGTCTATGCAGGCGCCCTGGCGCTCCAGGTCCGTGATGAGGTACTCGTCCAGACCGTTGGTAGCAAAGATCTTGCACTTTTTGCAGCCGTGCTCGTCCAGGATGCGGCGCACCTCCTGGGAGAGATAGGCCAGGTCACCGCTGTCCAGACGCACGCCGTAACCGGGGCCGTAGGAATCGTCGATGCCGTTTTCCTTGAAGGAACGGATGGCGTTCTTGATGCCGCACTTGAGGGTGTCGTAGGTATCGATGAGGAGAATCAGATTCTCTCCCTTGTGGGTTTTGAGATAGTCGCAGAAGGCCTTGTGCTCCCCTTCCACGGTGCTGCCGTAAGAGGTAATGAAGCTGTGGGCCATGGTGCCGGTAGAAGGCACGTTGTTAAAGGCGCCGGTAAGGATATTGGAGGAGCTGGCGCAACCGGCAATCTGGGCGGCCTTGCCACCGTATACGGCAGCCCAGGGGCCATGGGCGCGACGGGAGCCGAACTCACTGACGGGCTTGTCCGTGGACCGGCACACGCGGGAGGCCTTGGTGGCCACGGCCATCTGGTGGTTCAGGATGCACAGCATGGGCGTTTCCAGCACCTGGGCCTCCACCAGCGGAGCCACCACCGTTACGATGGGCTGGTTGGGAAATACGATCTCTCCCTCCCGCATGGTGTAGAGGTCTCCGGAGAACTTCATGGTGCTCAGGTAGTGGCGGAACTCCTTGTAGGCTTCTCCGGGAAGGAACTTCTCGTAGAACTCCTCCGGCTCCGTGCCCAGGGTCTTGACCATTTCTATCACTTCCTCGGTGCCGCTCACCACCGCCCAGTTGTTGTTCTCGGGGGCCTGACGGTAAAAGAGGTTAAAAACCGCAATCTGCTGATGTTTTCCACAGTCCAGGTAAGACTTTCCCATGGTGTACTGGTACTTGTCCGATACGTAGGCGTTGTTGATCTGATTCATTTCTATCTTTAAAATATACATACAAAGGTAATGATTTTTGACGGCAATTTTTGTACCTTTGAAACCATATGAAAAAGTATCTTGCATTCTTCCTCCTGGCGGTCCTGGCCCTGACGGCCTGCTCGGCCCCCAAAAAGCCCGTTATCGGCATTACCTGTTCCCGTTCCTCTGCGGGTTCCTCCCTTTTGGCCACGGCCTATACCGAGGCCGTGAGCAAGGCCGGCGGCGTGGCCGTGGTCCTTCCCACCGTATCCACGCGGGAAGAGGCCGATGCCCTGGTAGCCGCCCTGGACGGAGTCATCTTCTCCGGCGGCGAGGATGTCAATCCAGCCTGGTACGGGGAAGAGATCCTCAACGAAACGGTATATATCGACGCCGTGCGGGATCACAGTGACAGCCTCCTGGCCCGCGCCGCGCTCTCTTCCGGCAAGCCCCTGCTGGGCATCTGCCGCGGAGAGCAGCTGCTCAACGTGATGATGGGCGGTTCGCTCTATCAGGACATTCCCTCCCAGGTTCCCCAGACCGTGGGTCACAGCGGCGGCGTTTTCAATAAGATCGGCCTGGAAGGAGAAAGCCTCCTTTCCCGCCTGTACGGGCCCGACTCCCTGGTAGTGAATTCCTTCCACCACCAGGCCGTAAAGGATCCCGCCCCGGGCATCCGCATCACCGCCCGCAGCGACGACGGCCTGGTAGAGGCCTACGAAACCGACCAGGTTTGGGCCGTCCAGTTCCATCCCGAGAAGATGCTCCAGAAAGGGGAAGAGAAATGGCTGAAGCTCTTTGAGGCCTATGTAGAACGCTGCAGATAGCAGATTTTTTGCTATCTTTGTAAGTTATGATTACTCTGGAACAGATCAAAGACCTGCAGGAGCGGCTTTCCAATCTGGAAGGCTGCCTGGACATTCCCGGCAAACGGAAAGAGGTGGAGAAAAAGACGCAGGAAAGCCTGGCGCCCAACTTTTGGGACGACCCTAAAGCGGCCGAGGCCTTCCTCAAGAAACTGGCCTTTACCAAGTCCTGGGTAACGGATTATGCCAAGGCCCGGGAACTCACGGACGACCTGGAGGTCCTGGCAGAATTTGAAGCAGAAGATTCTCCCGAACTGGAGAAGGCCTATACGCAGGCTCTGGAAGCCCTGGAGGCCCTGGAGCTCCGCAACATGCTGGGCAACGAGGGAGACAACCTGGGCGCCGTGCTCACCATCAACTCCGGCGCCGGCGGAACCGAGGCCAACGACTGGAGCGCCATGCTCATGCGCATGTACACCCGCTGGTGCGAGCGCAACGGCTACAAATACACCGTCACCTCCCTGCTGGAAGGAGAAGAAGCCGGCATCAAGAGCTGCACCATAGAGGTGGAAGGAGATTACGCCTACGGCTATTTAAAGGCCGAAAACGGAGTGCACCGCCTGGTGCGCATCTCCCCCTTCAATGCCCAGGGCAAGCGCCAGACCACTTTCTCCAGCGTATTCGTCTATCCTCTGGTAGACGATTCCATCAACATTGAGATCAATCCCTCCGACTTGGAGTGGGATACCTTCCGCAGCGGCGGCCACGGCGGCCAGAACGTAAACAAGGTAGAAACCGGCGTGCGCGTACGCCACCTGCCTTCCGGCATCATGGTGGAAAACACGGAAACCCGCAGCCAGCAGGACAACCGGCAACGGGCACTCCTCATCCTCAAGTCCCGTCTGTATGATATCGAGCTTAAGAAGCGCCAGGAAAAGCAGGCCGAACTGGAAGGCCAAAAGAAGCGCATCGAGTGGGGCTCCCAGATCCGCAACTACGTCCTGCACCCTTACAAGCTGGTCAAGGACCTCCGCACGGGAGTGAGTACGGCCGACACGCAGGCCGTCCTGGACGGAGACCTGAACGAGTTCATGAAAGCCTACCTGATGGGTACCGGAACCGCGGTGACGGACCCGGACGATTTAGACTAGACGGACGCCCTCGGCCTGCATGGCTTCGAGGGCTTTTTTGTGCCCATCGGCCTCTACATATGCCAGACAATCCTTAAGCACCGTAACGTTGAAACCGGCCTTGAGCATGTCTTCGGCCGTGTTGCGGACGCAGTACTCGGTGGCAATGCCGCAGACGATGGGATTCTTGATTTCCATCAGCTCCAGCACTTCCTGCAGGCTTTGACCGGCGGCGTTGACGCCCTGGAAGCCGCTGTACTGCTCCTCGGCGGGATTTTCTCCCTTGAAGAAGCACAGTTCTTCCTCCACAAAGGGAAGGAAGTCCTTGTGGATCTCTGCCCCGCGGGTGCCCTGCACGCAGTGCGGCGGCCAGGGACCGCCCTGGGCGGCAAACGAGCAGTGGTTCTCCGGATGGTGGTCCCGGATAAAGAGGATGGGGTACGGATGGTGCTCCTTGATATAGGCCACGGTATGGGCCACGGCATTATCGGCCTCCTGGCAGGCCAGGGAGCCGTCTATGAAATCGTAGATCATGTCTACGACAATGAGTGCACTGTCTTTCATCATAACACAAAGGTAACAAAAAAACCCGGCTTTTGAGCCGGGTTCCTTTGTTTAACGATAAATGTTGTATTGGCTGTAGAGCGAGCCGTACATCTGGCCCAGGACCTCCAGATAGGGCTCTCCTTCAAAGACGGTGGTACGGAAAACGGTGTTGTCCACCAGATAGTACTCGATACCGTTCATCACGATGACCTCATAGTCGTCCGGGAGGGAGGTAACCAGCGCACCGGCAGGAGGAACGATGGTGGTGTACACACCGGAAGGAGATACAGTATAGAATACGCCGTCCTGATAGAAGTACTCGGAGTTTGCGTAGGCGTAGCTCTGCACCAGACCCATCTTGTTGGCCAGCTCATAGGCCGAAAGGGCCCGGTTGGAGTTGATGGCGTAATTGGCGTTGCGGGCAATGATGCGGGCATTCTGCTGCGCGATGATGAGGTTCTGCCGGGCAATGACGTTATAGTAGTCGAACACGCTGTCGTAGGTACGGTAGGTGTCGTAGTAGTAGGCGAAGCGGATGGCCCGCAGGATGGCCCTGTCAATGGCCCTCTCCAGAGGAGTGCCAAAAGGAGGACGGCAAATCACATACGAACCGCCATAGGGCCGATAGTAAATTCCATCGTGATAGTAATAATCAATGCCCCAATGGCTGATCCGGCGCCAGGAAGGCGGGATGCTGTGGATGCGGTATCCGTAGTAGTGAGGAGCGTCTCCATAGAAGTGGCCGGGACGGTCATAGGGCAGAGGATCTCTCTGGCGGGGTGCCACGCGGTACATGTTGTGCCGGTCGTCTACCCTTACGCCATCGTTATAGCGATAGTTGTAGCCGTTGTCCCGGTATACCTCCTGGGAACGATGCTCCGGATTCTCAACGGCGGTGCCGGTGAGGCCGCTGCTGGTCACATTGGAGGAACGGACGGTGCCGCTGGAGCGCTGCTGGCTGCTGCTCTGCTGCTGAGGCTGCTGAGGCTGCTGCTTGGTCTCTCCGCTCACCACACGGGTGCCCTCGTTGGAGGAACGGGTGGAGCTGCTGCTGGAGCGGACGGTGCCGCTGGAGCGGGTGCTGGAAGAGCTGGAGCTGCCGGAGGAGCGGGTAGATCTACTGCTAGTGGTAGTAGCGGTGCCGTTGTTGTTGCTCCGACGGTTGTGGTTCTGGTTCTGCGGCTGCCGCACGGTTCCGCTGGAACGGGTGCTCGAAGAGCTGGTACTGGTACTGCTGCCGCTGGAGCGGGTGCTGGAAGAGCTTGAGCTGCTGCCGCTGCTTCTGCGGTTGCTGCTACTGGTGCTGCCGCTTTGCTGCTGGGTGGTGCTGCCGCCACTGGAACGGCGGGTAGACTGAGCCCGCATATCGGGTGCGATGAGCATGGCCAGGGCCAGCATCAGGGTGGCTGTAAATGTCATAAACCTTCTCATAGCACAAATAGTTTTAAAAGTTAACGGTATAAATAATACACTTGAGAAAGCTTCTTGAAAGCCTCAACATCCTTGTTCCAATAATCAACAATGTCCGCAACTTTCATCTGCATTCCAAAAGCCATTCTCACATAATCCGTGCCACAGACTTTATCCAGCATGTCCGTGCTGGAGAGCGGATAGGGGTTTTTATCGGGATAAAGCTCGTTCACAGCCTGCATGACGTAGAACTGGAGCAGGCTCACGGGACAGGCCTCATAGTCTGTAAAAGTAAACTGGACGCCGTGCAGGAGAACGCCGCTCTTACTGCCCGCAATGGGCTTGTAATGGATGGTGCGGAAGGCTACGCCCGGGATGTGGTAGCTGTTAAGCCGGTCCAAAAGGGCGTCTGCATCTATCCATTCGGCCGCAAAGGTTTCAAAGGGAATGGTATACCCCACGCCGCTGTTGAGCAGGCCGAACTCCCCGGCAATGCCCGACGCGCCATAGCAGAGGGCCGACTGCATGGAAGGGATGTTGGGAGAGGGCAGGATCCACGGAAGGCCGGTATCCTCGTAGAGCATGTCGCGGCGCCAGCCACGCATGGGAACCACGGTGAGCTTGCACTGCACGGGCCTCAGCCGGCCGCGCTGGCCGCGGTTCAGATCTTCCTGATTGATGAGCTGGGCCAGTTCTCCCACGGTAAGGCCGTAGAGGAAAGGAATCTTGTACTGGCTCACAAAGGAGTAGAAGCCGTCTTCTACCACACAGCCCTCTACCTTGTTGCCGCCCAGGGGGTTGGGGCGGTCCAGCACCACCACCTCGATGCCGGCGGCGGCACAGGCGCGCATCACCAGGCCCAGGGTGGAGATGAAGGTATAGCAGCGCGTACCTACGTCCTGGATATCGTACACCATGACATCAATGCCTTTGAGCATCTCGGGGGTAGGTTCCCGCGTGGCACCGTAAAGGGAATGGACGGGAAGGCCGGTGCGGGCATCCCGGGAGCTGTCTACATGGTCTCCGGCATACACGTCTCCGCGTACGCCATGCTCCGGGCCGAAGAGGGCCACCAGGTTAACCTCCGGAGCCTGGAACAGGATGTCAATAGTGCTGCGGAAGTGGCGGTCTACGCCGCTGGGGTTGGTAACCAGGCCCACCCGCTTGCCCAGCAGGGGTTCAAAACCATTCTCTACCAGCACTTCCAGGCCGGTGGTGACTTGGGCACGAAGGCCCAGGGCCAGGGTTAGGGCCACTAGCGTAACGAGGAATCTTTTCATTGGACCAGTTGATAGATGCGCTGGAGGGACTCCGGTTCTCCGGAGTGGTACAGGTCTATGGAGAAGGGGCCTTCCCCGGTGGGGATGCCCTTTTCCTGCAATACGTGCAGGGTCTGGCGGGCCACGGCGGGAGCCGGGTCAATGACCTGCACCGAAGGGCCGGCCAGGCGCTGGATGACGGGCTGTAGGAAGGGATAGTGGGTGCAGCCCAGGACGATGATATCGGCCCCCTTGTCCAGCAGCGGCTGAAGCGAGGCACGGACGGTATCTTCGGCCTTTTTACCCTCCAGGATGCCTCCTTCTACCAGCTCCACGAAGCCTTCTCCCACGTGTTCTACGATGGTGACGTTGTCTTCAAAGCGGCCGCGGGTGTGGAGGTATTTGGAGCCCTTGAGGGTGCCGGCGGTGGCCAGGACGCCGATGACGCCGCTGTGGGTTCCCAGCGCGGCGGGCTTCACGGCCGGTTCCATTCCGATGAACGGAACTTCCGGATATTCTGCCCTTAAGGTGGCGATGGCGGCGGCGGTGGCGGTGTTGCAGGCTACAACTATGATATCGGCCCCTTTTTCCAGAAGGAAATTAGTGATGGTACGGGCGCGGTCCTGGATATATTCAGCGGTTTTTTCTCCGTAGGGGCAGTGGGCGTTGTCCGAGAAATAGAGATATCTCTCCTGCGGGAGCAGTTTTTTGAGCTCCCGGTATACAGACAGTCCTCCGCTTCCGGAATCGAAGATACCAATACTTGCCATAAGTATACAAATGTACGAAAAAAAAGTCGTACCTTTACGAAAGTATGGCAACAGATATAGACAAATTCGTACACGACCAATTGTCGGTGTGGCCGGCGGTGGCCGCCAAATACCGGAACCTCAAGAGCACGCGCACCCGCACCCTTCCGCTGAGCGGGATGCTGATCACGCTGCAGTCCAATCCGGGCCGGGTTCCCATCTTTGACCACGGCTGCCCCCTGTGCGAAGAAAACTATATGGAGCACCAGCACACCCTCCCCTTCGAGGGCCGAAAAGGGCGCAAGTACAACATCCTGGTCAACCGCGCCCCCATCTTCCCCAACCACCTGGTCATTACGCGGGACATCCATGCTCCCCAGACCATCTGGCACCGGTTCCCGGACATGCTGGACCTGGCCGCCCGCCTGGAGAACTACCTCATCTTCTACAACAGCCCCAACAGCGGTACCACCGTACCCCAGCACGCCCATTTCCAGGCCTGCCCCAAGGGCTACATGCCGCTGGAAAGAGCCGCCGAAAGGCTGCTGCGCGGCGCCAAGGCCGGACAGCCCACGGAAGAGATGGAGTTCATTGCCTCCGTCCGGGATGCAGAGCTGTACCACTACAAGCGCTTCAACCGGGGCATTTTTCTGCTCCGCGCCCAGACGGCCAAATCCATGGCCAAACTCTTTTACCGGCTGCTGGACTGCATGAACCTGGTGGCCGAAGAAACCGAACCCCGCTTCAACGCCTACACCTACTGCAGCGAGGGAGAATTCCGGGCCATCGTGGCCCTGCGCGGCGCTTCCCGCCCCCAGTGCTTCTACGCAGAGGGAGACGCCCACTTTAGCATCACCCCGGGCGCGGCCGACATGGCCGGCTTTGTGGTGGTTCCCCAGGAAGAAGACTTTGACCGCCTCAACGCTCAGGTGGTCCAGGATATCTTTGAAGACGTCACGTTACCAAAAGACCAGGAAGAACGCCTCCTGTGGCGCCTGGTACGCACCCAGCCCCGCATAGAAGTGGAGATTGAATCCGGGGAAGAGATTGCCTTTGAGATTGTATCGGACGGTGCCGGCCCGCAGAAGGTCCGTTTCCAGGACGGCCGCATAGACTACAACGGCGTCCTGTACGACGAACTGGTCTTTGAAGCCGTTACCATCTCTACCCTGTTTGCAGAGCCTTCCTTTATCATCTATGCCAACGGGGAGCGCCGCTATGCCGGCACGCTCAAGTTCCTGGTCAAGGACGGCAAGGTGCAGGCCGTGAACATCCTGGGCGCAGAAGACTATCTCCTCAGCGTAGTGTCCCTGTTCCCGCATGAGGAGCAAAAAGAAAAGGCCCTCGCTTTGCGGAAGGCCCTCCTGGAAGGGGAAAAGATCAAGGATCCGTACATAGGCCTCAGTGAAAAGGCCGATTCCTTTGCCCGCGCCGTCATAGACGAGACGTGGGGCCAGACCCTATAACATAGCCAGCAGCTTCTCCTTGATGCGCATAAACTCACTCTCGAAGTTGGGGGTGAGGATGTCCTTGCCCATGGCTTCCTCCAGCTCGGGGATGCTCCACCATCGGCCTTCAGACACCTCGGCGGCATTGGGATGCAGGGTGGGATGGCCCACCATGGCGTGCACAAACACAAACTCGCGGTCCCGCTTGGTCTTGTACTCGTAGGCCTCCAGGAACACGGGATTGAAGGCCGACAGGCCCAGCTCTTCGGAGGTTTCGCGGAAGAGGGCCTCGGGCACGGTCTCGCCATAGGAAACATGGCCGCCCACGGCGGTATCCCAGTAACCGGGAAGGAGGTCTTTGTTGAGGGCCCGTTTCTGCAGGTACAGCTTGCCGTAACGGTCCAGGATGTGGAGATGGACCACCGGATGCAGCACCAGCACGCCGCTGTGCACCCAGGCCCGGCCAGCCTGGCCATACACAAGGCCGTTGGGTTCTATGAGGGGCAGCATCTCATCGGCCGACATCACGGGTTTTCCCGGATGGTCGATGGACGGACGCGGATAGATGGGCGCCGGAGAGGCGGGATAAACCAGGTCCAACATAGGCTAACCCAGTGCAAAGACAATGAGCAGCTGGGCCACCAGCACGCGCATGAACATGGAAAGCGGATACACCGTGGCGTAGTTCACGGAGGCGTAGTCGCTTCCGTACATGCCCTGGGCGAAGGCCAGCACCGGAGGATTGGTGCAGGAGCCACTGATGAGGCCGCAGATCTGGTAGAAGTTGAGCTTGCACACAGCCCGGGCCACAATGAAGGTGATGCAGAGCGGCACCATGGTAATGAGGATGCCGTACAGGATCCACCAGTAACCGCCGTTCACGATGGAGTTCCAGAACTCTCCGCCGGCGCCGATACCCACGGCGGCCAGGAAGAGGGAGATACCAATCTCGCGGATCATCAGGTTGGCGCTGGGGGTGGTGTAGGTGGTTATCTTGTACTTGGGACCCCAGTGGCCCAGCAGGATGGCAATGATGAGCGGACCGCCGGCCAGGCCCAGTTTGATGGCCTGCGGAATGCCGGGGAAGCGGAAGGGAATGGAGCCGAAGATGACACCCACCACAATTCCCAGGAAGATGGGCACCAGGTAGGGCTTGTTCAGGGCGGCGTTGGAATTACCCACGATACCGGACACCTGGTCGATGTTCTCCTGCGTGCCCACGCAGATGAGGCCGTCTCCCAGCTGGAGGTAGAGGGTGGGACGGGCCACCAGCTCCACACCGGCACGGATGACGCGGGTTACGCTCACGCCATAGGCGCTGCGCAGGCGAAGGTCCTTGATGGTTTTACCGGTGAGCTTGGGATTGGTCACGGTGACGCGGCGGGTAACCAGGGTGTGGTCTTTTTCCTGCCAGTCCTGCACGTGCAGCGGCACTTCCTGGCCAAAGAGGATGCGCAGGCGGTCCACCTCTCCGGGGGAGGTCACCAGCAGGAGTTTGTCCCCTTCTTCCAGGATCATATCGGCCGAAGGGAAGAGAACCTGGTCTCCCTTCATCACGCGGGACACCACATAGTCTCCTTCGAAATCGTGGACGATGTCATAGAGCTTCTTGCCAAAGATGGCAGGGTTTTCTACGGCCACATGCATGCGGCGGGCATGCTCGCCTCCTTTGTCAATATCTTCCAGCTGCTGCAGTTCCTTCTTGTGGTCAATCTTGAAGATAGCCTTGAATAGGAGCAGGACGATGATCACACCCATCACGCCCATGGGATAGGCAACGGCATAGCCCGATGCCAGGCCCTCGGAGGCCTGACCCGCTGCCAGGACGCTGCTGCCCTCGGCCACCGCCAGATCCGAGAAGGTCTGCTGGGCGGCACCCAGGCCGGGCGTATTGGTAACGGCACCGGACATGACGCCCACCATGGTGGTGAGCTTTTCTCCGGAAACCACGGAGATGGCATAGGTCACACCCATGGCCAGGAGGATATTCATCACGGCCAGGAGGTTCATCTTGACACCGCCGCTACGGAACGAGTGGAAGAAACCGGGACCCACCTGCAGGCCGATGGAGAAGACGAAGAGGATGAGGCCGAACTCCTTCACGAAGTGGAGGATGGTGAGGTCTCCCGTAAAGCCCAGATGGCCCATCAGGATGCCCATGAACAGGATCCAGGTGGAGCCCAGGGAAATGCCTTTTACTTTGAATCGGCCCAAATACAAACCCACTCCGATGACAAAGGCCAGCAGCATGATGGTATGGGCGACTCCATATCCAAAAAATAAATCTCTCATAGTCTAGTAATCCAGTTTGACCACAAAGCAGGGCTTTCCTTCCACCCGGCCTTCCACGTACCAGGCGTTGCCCTCCCGGAGGCGGTACAGCTCTACCTTTTCTCCGTGGGTGGTCTCTTTGTTAAAGTTGATGTACAGGTCCCGGACGGGCTTTTCGGCCTCTTCCAGGGGGAGGCAGTCCATGGCCCAGACCACGTACCGCACGTTGTTGGTGTGGCCCACCACGTCCAGGTCTGAGAAAGCGACCGTGTGCTCTCCTACCTTTTCCGGCTGGGCCTCGCGGGGCAGTTGGATCTTGGGGGAAGGCGTGGCGATGGCGTGGTCTACGTTTTCGGTGTGGAGAAGATTCTGAAGGTCTTCGGGCCGCACGAAACGGCGGGTGCGCTCGTCAATCACAACCCAGGAGCTGGTGCCCTGGATGACGGACCTGCCGGACTGGTCCCGGAGGTCATAGTCCCTGAGGTAGAAGAGGCCTTCGGCCCCTTTGTGCCAGGTATAGAGGGAAACGTTGTCTCTCCACTTGGGGAAATCCTCAAAGTGCAGGTGCATGCGGCTCAGCACCCAGGCGGTGTGGTGCACATGCAGCGTATCGTAACCGAATCCCAGTTCACTGGCCGCCCAGTACGCAATCTCCTGGGCCATATCCATAAAGGCGGCCGGTTTCAGGAGGGTCTGACGGTTGGTTTGGTAACAGGGAACCCTTAGGTCTTGGCAAAACTTATATCCTTCTCTTCTGACAGGGGTCATGGTACACGCTTAGTTATGTAGGATCTGATACTCTTCGGGGGAATACAGGAAGGTATCCAGCCATTCGGGGGCAAAGTAGCCCACCGCCACCAGCGCAATGGCCAGCGTGAGGGCAATGATAACCACAATCAGAAGGAATACCCAGAAGCCTTTCCAACTTCTCTTCTTCTGGTAGTTGTATACGTGCTCTTCTTCGGGTTCTTTCTTTTCCGGTTCTTTTTCCGGCTCGGGTTCGGGTTCCGGGGGCGGTTCGGATTCCGGTTCGGGCACGGGGACCGGGTCGGTGGCGTCTTCGGGGGCGGGCTCGGGGTCGGCGT
>R24__coassemble_261_pt1 | contig 38509 bp, 19 predicted proteins | sample R24__metabat2_high_PE_033 | metagenome-assembled genome bin R24
ACTCCCGCCGTCGGATTGGGGTTGGGAGCGCCTACGAGCATCCCCATCAAGTCCTTGGAACAGGACTGGGTTCCCAGCAGGACGCCTCCCCATACAACGAGCAAGAACAGTGATCTTACCTTTTTCATATTGTTCTGTTTTAGTGTTTCAATCTTGGCACCCAGGGTCCGGGTCAGCGGGCCCTGGATGAAATCATGTACTAGTTGATAGGCTTTTCAGCTACGCAACGGACAGAGCCGGCCTTTGCCTTGTGGAACTTGGTGTCGTAGTACTTGGGATCCTTATCGCCACGATAGTATAAGGCTGTGCCACGCTTGTCATCGTAAGATTTAGACGCCCAAATGTGCGACCGAAGATTGGAATACGCATAGGAGGCACCCCAGCAGTCAAGATAGCCTGCAACGGGGAACACAAAGTCACCATAGCTGAAACGGCTGTCTTCGAAGGTCCATCCTTCTGCCGACTTCTTCCACATAGGAAGATCGCCGTTATAAAGCGGGACGCGGTATCCAGGAGGGCACGGGTCGTAGATATTCTTCTTGTCGCCTTCGGCATTCCACAGGTCGGTCAGTTCTTCCGAATTCCAAATACCGTCATCCACTTCCGGAACAGAGGCATACTCGGTAGGATGCTGGATAGAGTACTCGACGGTAATCAGTTCCTTATGATAGGACCACTTTTCTCCGGCGACAGCAGCGCCCGTGGGGCTCTTGGCAAAGTTAGTGGCGCCCGGGAACGGGTCCTTACGGCCCCACTGATAGTAAAGACCGATGGAAAGGGGATCTACATCTCCCGTCGTATTGGTGGCCTTCAATGCACCCAGGTTGCGGTCCATGATGTAAGCACCGCAAAAATCCGAACCGTCTTGGGTTTCAATGTCGTCTACAGGAATCCAGATATGCCAGCTCCAGAGAATCTTTCCATCTGCATCCTTGGCAGCGATAAGGGCGTTACCGGGAACAAGGGTAGCAGGAGTAGAGAAGGTGATATAGTTATCATCCTTACCCACCTTGGCGATGATGGTGTTGGCGGCCTCGGGAGCGGTAGCGGTATTGTTGGTCTCCCAAACCAGTTCTACGGAAGCAATGGTGCCTACGCTTTCGGTGCTATTGCCCTTCACAGCCTTAAACTTGAAGTCACCGGCTGCACTCACAATGTAGCTGTTGGCGGTACCCTTCTCGCTCAGATCCGTCACCGGAGGTAGAGCATTGGCATCCACCACGCAACGGATATAACCGCCGCGGGACATTCTCTGTTCCGTAACAGAAACATCGGTACCACTTACATAGATCTGATAGGCAATGTTCTTCTCGCTGGCGGAACTGTAAGAGCTCCACAGATACATACGGGCGCCAACCTTGGTATAACTACCCTGATCCAGATATCCGGCAACCGGGAAAACGGCAAACTCTGAAGCTTCTCCGCTAGCGGCAACCTTAAGCACCTTGCTGGTCTCGTCTACGGTAAAGGTAGCCGTCTTACCCCAGAGCATTTCATTCTTGTCACGGGTAGGAGTAACGTATCCCGGAGGGCAGGGGTCGTACATGGTCTTTTCTACACCCCAGAAGGCCGTACTCTTTTCTTCGTCGGTCATCCAGGTCTTGTTGCTGTCACCACCGGTCTTCACATATACCGTAGGATTCTCAATCGTTTCTGCCACCGTAAAGTTGGTCTTGTCACTGCTGAGAGAAACACTTCCCTGAACAGCAATGGGATCAGAGGAAGAAACGGAAGACGCTCCCGGGAACGGGTCCTTACGGCCCCACTGATAAAGCATACCGATAGACCGGCCATCCACACCATTCGCATCCGTAGCCACCAGGGCTCCCAGGTTGCGGTCCATCATGCCATTTTTCACAATTCCGCCAAAGGTGCTGGTCGCAATCTCGGTTTCCGGAATCCAGATATGCCAGCTCCAAAGAACCTTGTCGGAAGCATCCTTGGCTGCGATAAGGGCATTACCGGGCTTAAGGGTTTCCGGGGTAGAGAAGACGATGTAGTCACCGTCCACACCAACGGCGGCAATAACGCTCTTAGCTTCAGGGGCGGTGGTGGTGTTGTAGGTTTCCCACAGGACTTCGGCCTTGGCAACGGTGCCAACGGACTCGGCGGAGTTACCTTTCACGGTCTTGAACTTGAAATCACCGGCCTTGGTTACAATATAGCTGTTGGCCGTACCGTTCTTGCTCAGGTTGGTAACGGCAGAGGTCTTGGCCTGGTAAATGTAGATTGACTGGAGCCACTTGTCCGTTCCTTTCTTATAAATGCGCACGCGACCTTTACGGGCAGCACCCGTATTCTCCTCTATTTTTGCCGTAATGGTATACTTGGTACTCTTAGTGGAAACGATGGAAATCCAGGAGTCCTCTTCGGGCACCCTGGCTTCGATTTCGACGTTGGAGACAACGTGCATCTCGACGGTTCCGCCTTCGGCTTCTACGACATAGTTCACATCATAATCAGTATCTTCAGGATCAATGACACGGGCCGATTCCTGCGAAACGGAAACACTTACCATGGAGGTAAGACCCACCTGAGAATCAGCATAAATGAGGAAAACGGCTTCAGACTCCGAACTCAGCGGGGTAATCTGGATGTTTTCTTCCGTCACCTCCACGTAGAAATAATACGGATCATAACCGGCTACACCGACAACGGTATTCTCGGTCTTACCGCTCACCGTGTAGGGAATGGTAATGGTATTGTTGTTCTCCAACACATACTCCTTCTGCTCAATCACGAGCTTGAAGGCAGCGGCGAAGGGGATGTTCACGATGGAATCGTCGGAGAGGACGAGAACCACCTTGTCCTGTTCCACCTTAATATCCTTGAAGATACCGTCCACCAGGGAGGCACCTTCGCTCTTCACCGGTCCCAGCTTCACGGGGTCACCGCCGTCGATGGATACCCAGAGGTAACCCTCCTCATCAATGGTGAAGACAGGGGTCTTGTTCACGGGAACTTCCTCGCCGTCGGCATCTTTGATGGCGATTCCGTCCACGGACCATACCAGGGCGCCGCTACCGGAGCGGATGACGCCCAGCACGGGACCGGAATAGTCGGCCTTGGGGCTAATCTCAAAGTACACCACCTTGCCGGAAGTGTAAGTAACGGTTACACCAATGGTCTTCCCGGTCTCGGGGTCGGCGTATTGCTCTACTTTCTGCACAAACACGCCGTCACCAATGGCGCTCTGGATACTGGCAATAGCACCTTCCAGGGCGCTGACGCGGTTGTCCAGCTCGGCCAGTTTTTCATTGATGCCGGAGAGGTCTACCGTCTCCTTGGCGCAGCCCACCAGCAGAAGGGCCATGGCCACAGCAGTCAAAAACTTTTTCATAATGGTTATGTTTTGTTGTTATTAGTTAATTCAAAGTAATGCAACGGACCGATCCTGCACGGGAACGGATGTTACCCTTGTTGCGCCATTCCGAGGTATTAAAGCCGTAACCGTTTTCGGTACCGCTGTCCCAACGGCCGCTCCAGACAATGTTGTAGGCATTGGAAAGAGCTCCGTCCTTATCGGAAATCATACCGGCCATAGGGAACACCAGGTGGCCCACAGAGAAGCTCTTGTTGGCTTCGCTGTAACTGAAGGCGGCAGCGGAGCTGATGTTGCTGCCACTCCAGAAGAGACAGCTCTTGTTACGGGTAGGCAGCTGGTAGCCGGGAGGGCAGGGATCGTAAACGGTCTTGGAAGCCTCCAGCCACAGGGAAGAAGGATCGGCGCTGTTCTGCCAGTCCTTGCTATCCTTGAAGGAAACCATGGTGGGATGGGCAATACCCTCGGCCACGCTGATGGGACCTTCCTGGGCGGAAGTAGGCGTTCCGGCCACCGTTACGGGAGAATCTCCGCAGAAGCCCGGGAACGGGTCTTTGCGGCCCCACTGATACAGCAGGCCGAAGGACTCCGCCGGCGTAGGAGCGTCGATGGTTGCATCCACCAGGGCTCCCAGGTTGCGGCTCATCACTTTGCCGGTAGCAGCAAAGTTAGACTCTGCAACATCCACGATATGGGTCTTGGGAATCCAGATGTGCCAGCTCCACAGAACCACCTCATTGGCATCCAGAATGGCGATCACGGCGTTACCGGGCTTGACAGGATTGGGAATCTGGAAGCACATGTAGTTGCCGTCCGGATCGTAGGAAACACCCTTGATAATGTCACGGGTTTCAATTTCTTCGGTATTGCCGGCCGACTCCCAGAGGATTTCGGCGTGGTCTCCACCCTTGATGGCCTCCTCGGTGTTACCCTCAACGGCCTTGAACTTGAACAGGCCGGGTTCGGTGAGGATGTAGCAGTTGGCCGATTCCGGGTTGTCCACCGGAGTGGCCAGGCCGGGGTCTATATCGTCGGCTGCCGGGGTGAGGATGTCGGTGACATCGCCCAGGGCCAGTTCGCCGCCCGCTGCCAGCACAATTGGATCCACGTCCTTCATACCCATGATGGCCTCTCCGTCCTTGTAGAAGCGGAGCAGGTAACCACCGGGAAGGTCAAAACCGCCGGGAACAAACAGGTAGTTCACCGTTTCACCGTCGGCCACCAGGTCTTCGCACATGATGGTGGTGGAAGGGTTCTCCAGATACTGCTTGAAGTTGGTCTCGGTATCGGTAATCTTGACCTGGAAGAGGTCTCCGCTCAGGGCAACGTCCTTACGGGCTGTGAAAGAGAAGCTGTCATAGTCTCCCTTCACCACAAAGCTCACCAGGGCCGATACATTCCGCAGGGAGAAGGTGTCCCCGGAGTTGCAACCGGCCAGGAGCTGCTGGTTCACATTCTTGAAAGCGCTGTAGAAGAAGCAGTGTTTCAGGTTCTTGACGGCACTGGCGGGATAAGAGGCGTAGAGGACGCTGGCGCAGTCTTCTCTCTTGTAAGGATGCAGGCCGTCCACCGTCTTGGTGGCTGTCTTTCCGTCGGCGGAGATGTCTCCGGCATCCAGCGTTACCACCACCTCGTCTTTGGCATATTCACCGTGGACCACAATCTGGTCTCCGGGAGCCCAGGCGGTTTTGATAACGCCCGGGACGGCTTCGCCTTCCCCGACGATGAAGTCGGGGAGGACGAAAGTCAGCGTCCGGGTTTCAGTAGGATCAACGGGTTCCGGTTCGGGACCGGGGTCGTCAGTACAAGCCATAAAAGCGGCAGCTATCATCCAAAGGATCGCAAATTTATCGATTGTCTTCATAATCCATTTCATTTAAAGGTCCTTTGTCTACTCGTCCCAGTTCAGAGGAGCCGTGTACTCGTACCACTCGAGGATGGCGCTGCCGGACTTGTCGGCACCGAAGTACATATTGATGTCCTGGCCCCACTTGACGGAACGGAGGAGTTTCTCGCTGGTTTCGAAGGTGCCGGCCACCACGCCGTTCACCAGGTAGGTTACTTTACAGTATTCAGCACCGCTCGGGTCAAACTTGTAGGTGATCTCGATGGGCTTCGTGAAGTCTACGTTGGTGTAAGCGCTAATGCTGGGCTTGTTGCCATCGCCGGCCACGTTGAAGTCGAAGCTGATCTTGCCATCCACAGGACGGATATCGAACTTGAGTTCGGCGCTTTCAGGGAAGCAGAACCAGTGACGGCAGCGGAGGCCTTCGGCGCCGGCCGGATCGGCCGTGAAGTTGCTCCAGCGGAAGGTATAAGTACCAAACGGCATGCTGCCATTGTGCAGACGGCTCTGGGCCTTGAACAGGGTACCCACATCCTTGGTGTAAACAGGAGCATTGGCCCATTCCAGATCGAACTTGGCAATCTCGTCGTCGTTGAGGATGAAGCGCTGAGGCGTAACTTTGTAGGCCTGCTTTACCTCGATCTCCTTCTCGACCACCGGATCATCGGGGTTGGAGGAAACGTTGCGAACCAGGATGGCGCTCTTGCGGATGGACGCGCCGTCGTTCTGGGTGAGGGTGAGCCTGATGGTGCCGTTGCCCTCGCCGGTAGGCGTATCAATGGTGAACCATTCTGCCTCGTCGGGTCCCTTCACCACCTGCCACTTGGCATTGGCAGTCAGGTCAACCGAGGCGGAAAGCTGGTCGTAACCGGCGCGGATTTCGTAGGCGGCCGGAACCAGCTGCACACCGTCCTGGGTAAAGTTGACGGTAGCCATGGCCACTTTGTTGCGGTCGTAAACGGTTACCTTGGCGTAACGGAGCTCAGAGGCATTCTCTTCGGCCATTACCGTTACGGTGCCGTTACCGGTACCCGAAGCGCCTTCGAGAATGGAAAGCCAGCGGCCTTCGGTAACATCGGCGCTCCAGTTCTGGTTGGCGTTTACGTGGAAGGTGATTTCACCACCGGCCTTGGTAACCGGCTGCTCCAGTTCCTCGGTGGGAACATTGAGGTAGGCGATACCCTTCTGGTATACCTTGACCACCTTACCCACCCAGTAGTCACTGGCGATGGTAATCTCGTCGGTACGGTCGTCCAGGTCGGTATTGTCGTAGTACTGCACACGGACATTGGTCTTGGTGCCCTGGCCAATGTGCACGGCATCAGCGGGAGAGGCTTCACCCTCTTCATCGCTGATGATGCACCAGTCGGGATGAGCGCTGGTGACAGACCAGGGAGCGGACGACGTGACCACGATGGTGAAGGCCTTCGCTCCGGTGGCGGCGAGGTTGTACTCGCTCTCGCACCGGTAGCGGAGATCCACCGCCTGGACGGTCTCCGGCTCCTTCTGGCCGCAGCCCACCAGCCCTCCGAGGAGGGCGGCGGCCGCTATGATGTGTAATAACTGTTTCATACGCAATTACTCTGCAATGAGGGTAGGAGTGCAGGATTTAATAATGAACCAGGCTTCAGAGCTGGAAGCGGCCTCTTCGGTACCGAAGAAATAGTGGGCCGTAGCCGTTGCGTCCTTAAACGGGCTAGTGCTGGTATGAACCTTCTTGCTAGTTCCATTGTAGAAGAACTCAAGGTCAATATTTTCTGCGTTTTCGGCGTTAGGACGGAAGTCTACTCGATACTCTTGAATGGCAGCCAGCTCGTCTTTTGTAAAGTCGAACTTGGTGGAACCATACGCGGTGTGGCTACCATTGGTACGAAGCCGCTTATTACCAGCCAGGTAAATCTGGCACTGGAGCTCTGAGTCTCCAGCGGCATCGTGCGTGCAGAGGCATAACGTAGCATTGTCATCCACGCTAACTTCGCCCATCTTAAGAACAACTGACACATAACGCATCTCATCCTTGAAGATTACGCGGGATTTCTTATTACTGAAAACTTTAACGGAACCATCTTCCAACACTTCGGCCTCAGAGATGGTAAAGTTGATATCCTGAGTAAGTTCCAAAGAGAATTCAGCAGCATTGGGGCCTTTGATGGTCACATGGCCCTTTCTGGGAGCAAAGGTATTATGGAAGGGGGCCGTGAGCTTGATGTGGGTAGCATCGGCCTTTTCTACCGTCCAGGCGTCCACATCGGTAGAGACGTCCCACGTGAGGGAAGACTTCACCTCCAGGAGGATTTCTTCGCCGGTGGGCTTGATTTCGGTGGAGGCGGGAGCCACAATCTCGAAGACGGCGCCATCCTGGGCCACCTCAAAGGTCTTGGCCACGCCGCCGGCCGTCACGGTGATGTTGGCCTTGCGGGCCATGCCTTCGTTGGGCAGGGCGGTAGCTTCAATGAGAATCAGGGAACCGTCACCGGTACCGGAATACTCATCAAAGAGGAGCCAGTCCTTGTCGGCCGTAATGGTCCAGGGAAGGTCTGTGCGCATTCTGATGAACTTGGTATCTCCGTCTCCAAAGAAGCTGTCGCTAATCTCGGTGAGGTCAAAAATGCCCTTCTGCGTCACGTCAAAGCTCTCTTCCTCGTCACCGGCCTTGACGGTCACGGTAGCGGTGCGCTCCAGCACCTGGCTGGGAGCGGCGGTAGCTATGATGGTGAAGGTGCGGCCGGCGGGGTCGGGCTCGCCGGACTCCCGGTTGAAGGTGAGCCAGCCGGCGCTGGAGTGAACCTCCCAGGCCACATTGGTCTGGACGGAGAAGGTGAGCGGTCCGCCGGTGGCGGCATACTCCCCTTCAATGGGCGTCACATAGAGCTTGCCCAGGCGGTTCTGGGTAATATCGATGGTCACGGGAATACCCACCTTGTCCCCCTTCAGGGTAAGGGTCACCTTGCGGTCTTCGGCGGTGGCGTTGTCCAGGAAGGTCACTACCACGTCGGAGATGAGGGCTCCGGTAGAAGAGGAGGAGGGCGTTACGGTGCACCAGTCGGCGCCGCTGGAACGGGTGATGGTCCAGGGCGTGTTGGAGCTTACGTTAAAGGTAACGGCGTTGGCGTCGGTAGACGCAACGGTATAGGAAGGCAGGGCATCGCAAACCATCCGGATGGAAGCGGCCTGCTTTTCAGGCGTCATTTGCGTGTCAATCTCGTACATCTGGCAGGAAGCCATCAGGCCAAGGACACCCAAACAAGCAATGGTTCTGATTAATGTTTTCATATGGCTATTGTTTTTATTCATGGGTTAGTCTACCATCCGGTATTCTGAGTAAGGTTGGGGTTGCTGAAGGTCTCGGACTGAGGGATGGGGAAGAGATTCATCTTGGCGGCCCAGGAACGGTTCTCCACAGTCTTGCGGCTGTAGGTGAAGTTGTTGCCGGACTTGATAATCTCAACGCCATCCACCTGGCCCTGCGTGGACTGGCCGATGTCCCAGCGGCGCACATCCCAGAAGCGGTGGTCTTCAAAGGCGAATTCCACTCGCCATTCACGACGGACGGCTTTCTGGAAGTCGGCGTAGGTGGTCACTTCCACGGAAGGCATATCGGCGTTCTCGCGCACCTGGTTGAGGGCGTCGAGGGCGCTGATACCCAGAGATGCATCGGTAGGGCTGCCCAGGTACTCGTTCGCGGCTTCGGCAAAGCTCAGGAGAGCTTCGGCGTAGCGGTAAACAATCCACTGGTGCTTGGCCGACTTCTGGGCCTCCGGAGTAAAGTCCACATCCTCAACGAGGTAACGGCGGAGGTAATAACCGGTCACCGTACCCAGGTCGGAACGGGTGGCCGAATAGTCCTTGCCGCCCACGAAGGTCTCGATGGTAAAGCCCTTGAATGTCATTCCGTTGGCCAGGATGGCACGGGCAAAACGAGGATCGCGGTTCTCGTAAGGCTTGGTTACGTCAAAATTGGGATCGTTGGTTTCCCAGCCGTTGGCTCCCAGGGTAATGTCAAAGCCATTCTTAGTCTGGAAGGCATCCACCAGGTTCTGGGTGGGGAAACTTCCTCCCATGCTGTTCCGCAGTCCGTAGGTGAGACGCACCGGATAGTTGTTGGCCTCCAGGCTCGAGCTCTCGGAACGGCAGATGGCCATGATGACCTCGGGAGAGAGATAGTTATTGGCTTTTTCGGCGGGATCCAGCCGGTAGTAGTTCAAATCCATGATGGCCTTGGCTGCCAGGGCGGCTTTCTGCCACTTGGCCTTGTCTCCACCGGGATTGTGAAGAGGAGAGGCGGCATACAGAAGGGCCTTGGCCTTGACGGCCAGGGCGAAGCCCTTGGTTACGCGGCCAATCTGGTCGTCCAGCATGCCCACATAGGTGTTGGGCAGTTTGGCGGCGGCCTCATCGCACTCGGCTACGATGAAATTGATCACCTCGTCGAAGGAGGTCTTCTCAATCTCGTTGGCTTCTTCTGCCGTGAGCTTCACCAGCGGCATGGGGATGTCCCCATAACGGCGGGCCAGTTCAAAGAAATAGTAGGCGCGAAGGACCTTGGCTTGGTACGGGAACAGGGCCAGCTGCTCCATCTGCTGGTTATACTTGGAGGTATACTTGAAGATGGAGAGGTTTTCCTTGATCTGCTCCTTGATGTCCTTGGTCTCCTCATCCCAGACCATATCCAGGAAGTCGTTGGCCGCACGTACGCCGCCAAACAGAGACCATTTGTCATCTACGGTGGAGATGGCGCTCCAGTTGCCGTTGGTAAAGCGCTGGACGGAGGCTTCCGGGTCGGCGTATTCGGCGTCGTCGGAGCCGCAGTCGCGGAGAGCGCTGCTCACATCGGCAATATCCTTGTTGGGCATATACCCATATACGTTGGTGAGCACCTTCTCAATGTTGCTGTAGCTGGTAAGCATGTCCTCACGGATGAAGTCGGAAGACGTCTCGTCAAAATCCAGGACGTGGCAACCTGCACTCAGGACCACCAGCGATAAAATGTAGAATAACTTTTTCATATCGGTTCCCGGTTTAGAAGTTGAACTTGACGCCTACCCAGTACGTACGGGTAGAAGGATAGTAGGCACCCAGCTGCTCGGGATCGGCAAAGCCGATGTTGTCAAAGCTGAACAGGTTGGTTCCGGTGATGGAAACGGTGGCATCGCAGATCCTCAGGGCTTTCTTGGGAATGGTGTAGGAAATACCCAGGTTGCGGAGCTTGATGAACGAACCGTCGCGGTACCACAGGGAGTTGGCCTGATAGTTATTGGGGTTCTCCTGGGTGGTCAGACGAGGCATGGTAGCCAGGTTGGCACGGTCGGGAGCCCAGGTGATTTCCCGCTGGAGGAAGGTGTTGGAAATGTTTCCGTTGTTAACCAGCGGCTGATACAGCGGACTGTCCAGGAGATCGATGGTAACACCGGTCATGCCCTGGAAGTCTGCGTACACCTTCAGGCCCTTCCAACCGAAGTGCAGGCCGAAACCGAACTGCAGCAGCGGCGTGGAGGAACCGAACATCTTCACGCGGTCCAGCTTGTCAATGACACCGTCACCGTTCTGGTCAAGGTACTTGAGGTCGCCGGGACGGACCTCGCCAAAGGTCTGGCGGGGGCTGTTGTTGATCTCCATCTGGTTCTGGAAGATACCGATCACTTCCAGGCCATACTTCTGACCCACGGGATTGCCGGCATGGTAGAGGTAATCATAAGGCTGGAAGGCCTGGCCGTCGTCAATGACCTTGGTCCAGAGCCAGCCGCCGTTGGCGTACACGCCGTAATCGATGTCCCCTCTCTGCTCGTTCCAGGCCGCGGACAGGTCTACGCCCTTGTAGGACTGCTGGCCCAGGCTCTGCTCATTCAGATCCAGGCCGATGACGCCGGAGACGTTGGCCGGGGAGATGAGGATGTTGGAACGGTGCTCAAAGAAGCCTTCGGCACTAAGGTTGAGGCGCTCTTTGAAGAACTTCATCTCGGTACCCAGGGTGAACTTGCGGGAAAGTTCCGGAGCCAGGGAGGTGGAGGCGATACCGCTCTCCGTACGACCGCTGTAGGAAGTGCCACCGCTGCCACCGAAGTAGTAACCCTTGCCGCTCACGTAGTTCTGGCGCCAGAGTTCATGCTCCAAGTCTTCGTCGGAACCGGAAAGACCGGCCGAAGCGTAAGCCTTGATGTAAGGTTCGGTGGAGATGATACCGGCCACACTCAGGGCAGGATAGAAGTGGAAGCGCTTGCCGGGCTGCAGGTAGGCGCTACCGGCGTAGTTGAGAACGAGGTCGGCAAATACGCGCTTGTTCCAGTTGTAACTGACGGAACCCAGGATTTCCTGCGTCTTGGAGGACTCGTTGCGGCCGCTGATGACCCAGGAGCGCTGGCGATAAGCCAGGTGGGCTTCCAGATGGTTCTTGGCAAAGTCACGGGCCCAGTTTACGCGGCCCTGGAGTTCGAATTTCATCTGCAGGCTGGAGAACCAGTGGCTGAAATCCACCACCTTGGAGTCTACGCCGTAGTACAGCTGCTCACTCAGGATGTAATTCTGGTTCCCCTGGGCGGCGGTGGTGCTCACCAGCTCGGAGTAGCGATACTCCTTGGTGGCATCTTCGCTCAGGCGGCCAATGTAGTCAAAGGCCACGCTGGCATCTACCGAAAGGCCTTCCAGGAGCATGCCCAGGTCCTGACGGAGAAGCATATCGGCCAGCACTTTGGTCTGGGAGTACTGCTTCTGACCCTTTTCCTGCATCTGGGCCACCGGGTTGATGGCGCCGTACAGGGAGGTGCCACCGTACACGCCATCGGCCTGCTTCACGGGGAAGGCGGCCGAAGGGAGACCGTACAGGATATTTTCGATACGACCGCTGTAGTTGCCTTTGTTGAACTCGGCCAGGCGGGCCATGACGTTCACCTTCATGGAGGTGGAAGACGTGATGTTCACGTCCACATTGGCACGGATGCCCAGGCGGTTGTCGTAATGGTTGGCGTTGTAACGGTCGTCGGAAGTGGCTTTCTTATAGAGGAAGTCTTCCTTGATATAGTCCACGGCCGCAAAGTAACGGAAGTTCCTGTTGCCGCCCTGGAAGGTGAACTGGGCATGGTGGTTGTCACCATGGTCGCGGAACACCTCGTTCCACCAGTCCACATTGGGATAAGCGTACGGATACTGGCCGCTGTAGAGGGCAAACAGCTCCGCATCGTTGTACTTGGCCGGAAGGCCGTCCAGGGAACGGGCCTCATTGACCAGGAAGCCGTAGGTATAGGCATCGGCAAACTCCGGGGCACGGAACATCTTCTGGAGTCCGTACTGGTACTTGGCCGTTACCTTCAGGCGCGAATCCTTGCCACGTTTGGTAGTAATGGAGATGACTCCGTTGGCACCCTTTACACCGTACAGGGCAGCGGCGGCGGCATCCTTGAGAACGGTCACGGACTCAATCTCAAGGCCCATCAGGTCGTCTGCCACGCGGGGGAAGCCATCCACCAGGATCAGCGGGCTGTGGCCGTGCAGGCGCAGAGCAAGCTTGAGCTTGGACTGGTTGGAGTCGTACACACTGGACCCCGTCTTGACCAGGAGTCCGGAGAACTGCCCGTAGAGGGCATTGGTAATATCCGTTTCGGGGCTCTTCTCAAAGAGGTCGCTGCCGGCGGAAGCGTTGATGTTGGCCTTGATCCCGAAGGCGTTACCCAGCGAGATAGAATCCAGCATCGACTTCTCCTGGGCCAGCGCCACGGAGCCTGTAAGCAGAAGCGGAAGTACAATATATTTATATAGTCTTTTCATCTTCGGGTACATTTAAAGATTACCAACCCGGATTCTGAGTCATACCATATCCCTTGTTGATTTCAATGGAAGGGATAGGGGTAAGATACCACTTGGTATCGAAATCGGTGTACCACTTGCGGGAAGGGTAAGCATCGCCGGTGGTGTAAGTGAAATCGTCGGCGTTGTTCTGCTTGTTTCCGTGGGGGATGAGCTTCTTCAGCGGAGTGGTGAAGGCGTCTCTCAGGCCCCAGCGCACCATATCGAACCAGCGCACTTCTTCAAAGCCAAACTCCAGTTCGCGCTCCAGGATGAGGGCGTTACGGAATTCTTCCTTGGACATGCCTTCGGCGAGCGGGGGAAGCCCCACGCGCTCACGCACGGCGTTGGCCCAGGTATAAGCCTTGTCGGACGGGCCGCCATCGGCCTCGTTGTAGGCCTCGGCGCAGTTGAGCAGGACCTCGGCGAAACGCATCATGCACCAGTGCGGCGGGGTGCTGCGGTCACCATCCTGCTGAAGCACATACTTCATCATGAGGAAACCGGTGCAGCCGTCCTGCACGTTGGGGCTCTTGGCGTTGTCGTAGGTAGGACCTACTACACCGTTCTTCCAGATGTCTCCGGGAACGCAGAGGTTCTCGTACAGACGGGGGTCACGGGTCTCCATGAGGATGGTGGTGCCCACGGTGAGGTCTCCGTTGGGATCTCTCTTGAAGAAGGGCATCTCGGGCCAGTTCTTGGGGTTCTCCCAGTCGAAGTCCTCCGGGAAAGGAGTACCGTCGGCCCAAGGGAACTTGTTGGCCCAGTTGAGGGAGCCGCCGCTGCCGTAGTCGTCCTGCACGTCGATGTGCTTGTCGTGGTAGCTGCCGCTGTTGCTCTTGCGGATGGAGATGATGGCCTCCGTGCTTCCACGGTCAAAGTAAGCGCTGCGGTAAGCCAGGCGGTAATCACGGGGCCGCATACCCTTGGTGGGATCGGAAGCCGTGGCCTGCACCAGGGCATAGTGGCCGTTGGAGAGCTGCTGACGCATGAATTCGTCGGCTGCGTTCTTGGCGGCCAGCCAGCGGGTGGCGCTGTAGTTGGTATAGCAGCTGTACTCGTCGGCGTCCTTGTGGAACTTGGTGTCGGAGTTGAAGGTGGGGGAAGCGGCGAAGCACAGGATGCGGAGCTTCAGGCCCAGGGCGGCGGCGCGGGTCATACGGCCGTCGTCGTTGGCGCTCACGAACCAGGGCAGGTCCGGTGCAGCTTCGTCACAGAGTTTTACAATATAATCTACCGTCTCTGCAAAGGTATTGCGGGGGAAGTTCATTTCCTCTCCGGTAACCACAGCGTGGTCCAGGATGGGAACGCCGCCCAGGAAACGAAGCATGTGGGCATAGGCAATGGCCATGCACACCTTGGCTTCGGCCTTCTTCTGGGCCAGGAGGGCGGGATCGGCATTGGGAATGCGGTCTGCGTTCTCCAGGAACAGCCAGGCATAACGGATAACGGTATAGTCTTTTTCACTGCCGAAGCGGTAGGTTTCACCACCGGCATAGGCACCGGTAAGGGTGGCGCTCAGACCTCCGGAATAGTAGAGGTTGTTGGGGCCGTCGCTGTCGGAGTGCTTGTTGGAGATGAAGTGATCCGTGATGGACTCGAGGAAGTCACCGCCCATCTTGGAGTCGAAGGAGGAAACCAAGCCGTAAGGGAGGTAATAGTAGGCGTTGGCCAGCACCTTGTCTGCGTCCTTGAGGGTAGCAAACAGGGTATCGATGGTAGCACCGGAGGTTTCCGGAGCCTTGGACAGGCCGGCGTCACCCAATTTAAGACTCTCGCAAGCGACCAGTCCTGCTCCCAGCAGGGCAATTGTCAAAATCAGATAGAATTTTTTCATGGTACGCTCGGTTTAGAAAGTGATGTTGATGGCCAGGTTGTAGGTCTTCACCAGAGGATACTGGCCGTCGGAGTCGCTGGACGTGGCTTCCGGATCCTGCAGCTTCATCTTGGAGAAGGTGAGGAGGTTGTAACCGGTAAACATCAGGCCCAGGGAGCTGATACCCAGCTTCTTGAAGAAGGGACTCTTGGTAAACGTGTAGCCAAAGCTGGCGCTCTTGAGACGGAGATAGCTGGCGTCCACGGTCCAGAGGGTGGAGTTCATGGAGTTCCAAGGGTAGTTGGTCTTGGTGAAACGCGGCAGGGTACCGTTTTCACGGCCGGGGGCCCAAGGGTTGTCGTCGTCAATCCAGCAGTTCTGGGCAAAATAGTCCAGCAGACCGCGGTGACCGGAGTTGGTGAACGGGATACGGTAGTCGTCGTTCCATACACGGCTCACGTTGGTGGCAGCCACCCAGTTGAGAGCCAGGTTGAAGCCCTTGTAACCGAACTTCCAGTTGGAACCGAACACGTATTCCGGGCGGTTGGGATAACCGTCCATCATCATGTCGTTACCGTCAATCTTCATATCACCGTTGAGGTCCTTGTACATGGCATCGCCGGGATACACGGTGGTGCCGGGCTGCGGCAGTTCCGGATTCAGGCGCTGGACGCCGTTGGCGTCTACGTAGAAGTCGCTCTTCTGGTAGAGGCGCTCGAACTGGTACAGGGAGTATCGGCCGGTAGAACCGCCGGTCTGGCGCTGATACTCGTATTCGGGCTCCACTTCGTCCATAAAGATGATCTTGTTACGGGCAAACGTAACGTTGGCGCTGATATCATAGGTGAAGTTACCCACGTGGTCCTTCCAGCCCAGTTCAATCTCATAACCGTGGTTGTCCACGATACCCAGGTTCATGTTGGGGGCGGTGAAGGCAATGATGCCGGGCAGGGAGTTCGGAGAGATCAGGATGCCCGTACGGTGCTCCCAGAAGAGGTCTCCGGAGAAGTGCAGGCGATAGTTGAACAAGTCAAAGTCCATACCCACGTTGGTCTTGAGAGCGGTTTCCCAGGTCACGGATTCGTTACCGGGGGTACCCATCTCGTAACGCGGCACACCGTCGCTCTTGTTCACGCCAAAGTAATAGGCACCGGCATCGTTCCACACGCCTTCCATGTACATGAAACGGGCGCTGGAACCCTTGTCACTACCTACCTTACCAATGGAGGCGCGGAGCTTGAGGAAGTCAATCCAGGGCACTTTCTTCATGAACTTCTCCTGGCTCACCACGTAACCCAGGGACAGGGACGGGAAGAAACCGTAACGGGTCTTGCCGGGGGCGAAATTCTCGGAACCGTTGTAACCGGCGCTCACATCCACCAGGTACTTGTCCTTGTAACCATAGGTGACGCGGCCTACCCAACCCACGTAGCCGCGGGGCAGCCAGGAGTACTTGCTGGGATAGTAGTCGCGGGACTGGTTGTACAGCAGCAGGGCGCTCACGGCGTGCTTGCCGGCGAACTTGCGGTTGTAGTCAATTCGGCCTTCCAGGTACCAGCTCTTGTCATCGCTGGTGCTCTCGGAGTAGCTCAGGGTAGGGGCCGAATAAGTGACGTCGTAGACATAGGTCTTATCGAAGTCGGGGTCGGACATGTTGCCGCCGGTTTCGGCCCAGGTCTTATACTCGATTCTCTGGGAATAACCGCCGTTGTTACCTTCGCGCTTCTTGGTGAGGGCCATGGAGGTGTCGTAACTGCCCTTGATGGCCACGCTCAAGCCCTGGGTGATGAAGTCCAGGCGCTGGGTAATGGTCATATCCATGCCCAGGGTGGTCTTGTACTTGTTCTGGTAGCCTCTCCAGTAGTAGTACTCCCAACCGTTCCACTTGGTCAGACCGGAAGGCAGGGCGTTGGTGGACACCGTGGTCTTGGGAATGTCGTTCACGGCACCCGGGCTACCGGTGGGGTGGGACCACAGCATGGAACGCATCCAGATGTTGTCGGCATCGGAGATAGGTTCGCGGGTATCACCCACCACACCGCTGATGTTGAACTTCATGTCCGTGGTTTCGGTGAGCTTGAAGTCCAGGTTGGCGCGGTAGTTATACCGGTTGTAGGAGAAGTTGTTGTTGTACGGCAGACCGGGCATTTGCTTTAACAGACCGTTCTGGTACATATAACCCATGGACACAAAGTAGCGCACCTTGTCGGAACCACCGGAGATGTTCACGTTGTTCTTGGTCTGCATGAAGGCCTTGCGGAACATCAGCTCGGTCCACTGGGTGTTGGGGAACATGATGGGGTCGCTGCCGGTACGGTAGGCCTCGATGGCTTCGGGCTTAAAGTACAGGTTGGCGTCTTCACGTCCGTCGTTCCACTGGTACACATTGTAGTAACGGGCAAAATCGTAGCTGGAGGCCTGACGGATGTAGGACATGGGCACCTGGATACCGGTGATGGAGCTCACGGTGATCTTGGGTTTGCCGGCGTCGCCTCGCTTGGTGGTCACGATGATTACACCGTTAGCACCACGCACACCGAACACGGCGGTGGAGGCAGCATCCTTCAGGATGGAAAGGCTCTCGATTTCGTTGGGGTCTACCGTGTTGAGGGGACGTTCCACACCATCCACCAGGATGAGCGGGGTGGAGTTGGAGTCGCTCAGGGAAGAGGCGCCACGGATGTAGATCTTGGCATAGTCTTCACCGGGCTGACCGGATTCCTGCACAGTAGCCACACCGGGCATCTGACCGGCCAGAACGTTGGTCACGTCGGCCACAGGTGCCTTCACGAGGGCTTTGTTGTCAATGGTGGCTAGAGCGCCCGTAACGGTGGCCTTGGTCTGGGTACCGTAAGCCACCACCACCGTGGCCTCAATGGACTGGGTATCGTCCCTGAGCACAATGGTAAAGGTCTGCTGCTTGCCCACCTTCACCTCTTCGGTGACGTAGCCAAGGGCCGAAACCTCGAGCACAGCAGTCTCGCCGGGAACGACAAGCGTAAACTTACCGTCCGCATCGGCAGCCACACCGGTGGTGGTACCCTTCAGGGTAACGCCCGCACCGATAACCGGCAAACCGTCCGCGTCTACCACAGTACCTGTTACGGTAATGCCCCTCTGGGCCTGGGCGGTTGTGCACCAGAGCCCCAGGGTGAGACACAGGACAGAAGCCAGTCTGAGTAAATGGACTACTTTCTGTTTCATTGGTTAGTTAGATTAGTTAATTAGTTTTAATTGTATTTCTCTATAGTGTCTTTAATGATTTCCATTCCGGGGAGCCCGCTGGTCGCGTGAGGACTTCTCCTTTGTTGCGGGCCGTCATCCAGCCTCCCGTCACATTGCTCAGGAACACCAGGCGGTAGTGGTGAAGGCCTCCTTCCAGGACCAGGGTTCCGTCGTGGCGGTAGTTCTTCTTCACCTCTCCCCTATTGTCCACCACCAGGCGGCCGTCTATCCAGAGTTCGTCGTACAGGGTACTGAAGTACCAGGTATCCGTAGACGGAACTTCGAAATAGCCCTCGGCCTCGGCGGCAAAGAACGGGTGATGCTGCATATTGTAGTCAGGCGGGTAAATCTTGGGTATCTCCCGCAGGCTCTTCACCTGGTTGGGCGTCCAAACGGCGTCCTGGGAGATATCATAGGGAATGCGGAAAGCACCCACTGTGCTGCGGCAGCGGATGCCTTCCGGGTTCTCCGGGTGCAGCGCCGGGATGGGCTGCATCTTTTCCAGTACGATATCACGTACCAGACTCAGTTTTCCATAGTCAGTCAGGGACGCAATGCGCAGCAATCCACTTTCTTTCACAGTAATAGGGCCTTCATAACGGGCCGATTGGGCCGAAGGTTCACTGCCGTCCAGCGTATACACCATGGTCATGGGACGGGAGGTAGTGAACTCCAGCACCGCCTGGTCCTGGAAGGCAATCTGGCTGCAGGAGCCGCCGGGCTGCTCCGGGAGCGGCATATGGTAGGCCACACCCTGGGTGTCCAGCCAGGCGCAGGCAGCGTTCAGGCGGGCACAGAAGTCCGGGAAATTCTTCTTCTCCAGCGGGGTCCAGGCCGTTTCGGCCACGGCGAACATCTTGGGGAAGGTAAGATAATCCCGCATGAAGTCGCTGTAGATGTACTCGCTCCAGAGGTTGCCCTGTACGCCCAGGACGTGCCGGGCCTCCTGCGGGGTAAGCTCTGCCGGGACGGGGTTGTAGTCGTAAGGCACCTGGAGGATGGAGTGGTGGGCATAGCACTCGGGCTCTGCCTTGGGGTCTCCCTGGTAATGGTTCAGATACAGGCCGCCGGAGCCGGGGGTCATGATCACATCATGTCCTTCCCGGGCTGCCTGGATGCCGCCTTTCTCTCCGCGCCAGCTCATGACAGTGGCGTTGGGGCTTAAGCCGCCTTCCAGGATCTCATCCCAACCCACGAGGCGCTTGCCGTACTTCTGGAGGATCTGCTCCATGCGCTTGACGGCGTAGCTCTGCAGCTTCTCCTCGGCGGTGAACTCAGCATCGGCCACCAGACCCAGGGCCTGGATGCGGGCCTGGCAGGCGGGGCAGGTTTGCCAGCGGATCTTTTTGCACTCGTCTCCCCCGATGTGGAAAAACTCGGAGGGGAAGAGGGCCGATACTTCCGCCACTACGTCTTCCAGGAACTGGAAGGTGAACTCACTGCCGGGGCAGAGGACGATGTCCGGGGAACCCCAGGTATAGAAGTTGCCGATGGGCTGCTTCTCGCACGAAAGCTCCGGATAGGAGCGGATGGTGGCCATGCTGTGGCCGGGCATCTCGATCTCCGGGACCACGGTGACAAAGCGCTCTGCGGCGTAAGCCACCACTTCCCGGATCTGGTCCTGGGTGTAGTATCCTTCCGTTACCGTGCCGTCAAACTCTACGCGACGGGCTCCCACCTCCGTGAGGCGGGGATATTTCTTGATCTCGATGCGCCAGCCCTGGTCGTCGGTGAGGTGCCAGTGCATCCGGTTGATCTTGTACCGGGAGAGGATATCAATGTACTGCTTGATCTTTTCTACGGACAGGAAGTGGCGGGAGGCGTCTACCATATAGCCCCGCCAGCTGAAACGCGGATAATCCTTGATCTTTACGCAGGGGATTTCTCCGTTCTGCTCCAGCTGGGAGAGGGTCTGGCGGGCATAGAACAGGCCGGCCTCGGTGGAAGCCACAGCGCGCACGCGCGTGCGCGTTACCTCTAACGTATAGCCCTCTTCCGGAAGACCGCATTTGGGGTCCAGTTTGAACTCCATTTTGCTGCGGTTTTTCTCCGTTACTATAAACGAACCATCCTGCACCTGCATTTCGGCAGGGGCAGGTATGATCTGCGGAACAAGCGCCAACAGTATGGCCAGCAGTTTTATCATTGCATTAACTTCTTGACTATCTGGCCTATCTCTGCGTTTTCATGAATGCCGGCAAAGTTCTCGGCTCCCGGGCCGAAGGCGAACACCGGCACCATGATGCCGTCGTGTCCCTTGGTGGAGAAGTGAACTTTGACGGTCCTTTCTTCCAGGCTGCCCTTGAGGAGGGTGAGGCCGCCGGTGCAATGGTCGGCCGTTACGACTACCAGGGTTTCACCATCCTTGGCGGCCCATTCCAGTACGTAGCCAATCACCTTGTCAAAGTCAAAGAGTTCCTCTACCATCTGGCCCACTTTGTTACGGTGGGCATAGTCGTCTATCTGGGAACCCTCAACCATGAGGAAGAAACCTTTCTTGTTGTCCAGCATCTCGATGGCCTTCTTGGTGGTTTCCAGAAGGACCGGACCGCGGTCCAGCGAGGGGGACATATCGTATTCTTCGAACAGGCCCAGGAACTTGTCTCCCTTGGCGCCCGCCACGTTCTCCAGCTTGTCCACAAAGGTGTAACCCTGGGCCTTCATCTCTTCAATGAGGTTGCGGCCGTCGGAGCGCTGGTTCCAGAAATGGGTGCCGCCGCCGGAGATGAAGTCCACATTGGCGGTCACGTACTGGGCGGCCAGGCCTTCCTCATCCTTACGGGACGGGCCGTGGATGCAGAAGTCGGCCGGGGTGGCGTCGTTGATGCGGCAGGTAACGGTTACACCCGTCTTCATGCCTTTGACGCGCTTGGCCCACTGGAGGTTGGACTCCACGGGGTTGGCGTCTGCGTCGATGCCGATGTAGCCGTACTTGGTCTTCTGGCCAATGGCCAGGGCGGTACCGCCGGCGCAGGAGTCCGTAATCAGTTGGTCGGTGCAATAGGTGCGGGAAGCTCCCAGGACGGGCATCTGCTCCGTCATGTTGAGCTTTCCACCGTTGGCCACCCAGCCCACGTTTACCTGCTCGAAACCCATTCCGTCGCCAATCATGAAAATGACATTTTTGATTTTCTTGCCGCGAGGCTGCTGCACCTCAACGATCTGGTAAGGGACCTCTACCGTATACTGGTCATCCTTACTAAAACTGTACGTGGCGTACTTGGAACGGTTACGATCCAGGGAATCGGGGGTCTGGGCGGCTGCAATAACGGTGAACCCAACCAAACTTATTAATAAAACAACAAACCTGTTCATAGTTTATAATTATTCTACAATAGCATTCCAACCTTCAATCTCAATCTGGGCTTCCTTGCAACCCTCCGGGAGCGTGCACTCGATGACGCGGGTCTCTCCGGGGAGGAGGGTGAAGAAGTTATCCGTCCAGAAGGTGCCGGGGATGAGCTCGCCCTTGGCATTCTTGGCCTTGAGGATATTCTGGTAAGCCAGGGTTTCTCCACGGTTGACCAGGGTGATGTCGTAGCCCTTGGCGGTCTTCTGGATGGTCTTGCCCACCTGGGTCTTGGGAAGGTCGCACACATAGCCTACGTTGGCGTACTCCAGGATGGGGAGGCCCCACCAGTCGGCCTTTTCCCAGTCGTAGACGTTGTTGTTGGCAGCGATGGTGTAGATGTTGTTGCCAAAGGCCTTGCGGTCCGGGGTGATGAGCTCCAGCACCACATAGCCGGGGCCGGTGATGTTTTCAAACACCTTCAGGGGCTCGCGGGCCTTGCTCTCTACCTGCTTGGTTTCCTTGCGGAGAACGGTCTTTCCGTCCGTGTCGTACACCCAGAGGTTGGCGGTGAGAACGCCGGAGCGGTCAATGACATCGTTCACCAGATATGCGCAGGCGTCTCCATAGTTATAGACCAGCTGCAGCGGGCGCAGGGCTTTCTTGACGCCGTAGTAACCGGCGGTAGGAATGCCGTACCAGTCGTAGAGCTGCCAGTAGATGCTGGGCCAGGCGCTGTTGAGCATCCACTGAACAATACCCGTAGCATTGGGAACATTGCAGCGGAAGGCCTCAAACATGGCACGCTCGGTGTTGTAATCCATGGCGTGGGCGCGCTTGACGTAGTCTTCCAGGGTTTCGGCCTTTCTGCCATACAGACCCTCCTGGGCCTTCATCTGGAAGGCGGGGGTGTTCATATGGGAAGCGGAGGAGGTGCAGTGGTAGGCCCAGTTCTTGCCCATGGGCCAGAGCTGCTCCTCTCCAATCATGCGACGGAGGCTCTCTACCTGCGGCAGGTTGAGGCCGGGGCCGGTTTCCGTGTTGAAACCAAAGGCGCCGCCGCACTCGGTATCAATGTACCAGTAGTCCGGTCCTACAAACTCGTAGGGGCCTTCCATCTTCATGCCGGAAGGACCGGCCAGGCTGGTAAGACCTTTGGCCGAGCAGATATAGGGCCGATATTCCAGCTTCTCATAGAGGGCCAGGTATTCCTTCTCCAGGCGCTCGTTGGGAATGCGGTCGCTGCCGGTGAGCCAGCCAATCAGGGACGGGTGGTTGCGCAGGCGGATAATCTGATCGCGGAAATAACGCACGGCCAGGGCTTCGGAGCGAGGGTCGTTGATGCAGCCGTAGCCACGGGTCTCGGGAAGGCCGCAGTAGTCCATCCACTCCCACTGGCAGCTCCAGCCCACCAGGGCCAGGATACCCATGCGGTCGCAGAGGTCGTAGATTTCGTCGTCCTTGCCCCAGATGTTCTCAAAGCGGATGCAGTTGAGACCCATGTCGCATACCATGTCCATCTGGGCCTTGAGGCTCTCGGGCGTATCCTGGAGGAAGATATCGTCTGTCCAGCCACCGGCCTTGATGAGAACTTTCTTTCCGTTGAGAATAAACTGGCGGTGGCCTTTTTCGTCCACGATACCCTCAATCTTGCGGATACCAAAGTCCACGCCTTTCTCATGACTCACCTTGCCACCGTTCTCGAAGGCCACGTTCAGGTGATACATCTCCGGGGAGCCCATCTCGCGGGTCCACCAGATACGGGGATTGTTCACCGTCTCGGTTACCTTGACCACACGGGTGCCATGGCCGGAGAGCTTGACATCGGCCTGGAAGTTGCCGCTGTCGTAGACGCCCTTGATGGTTCCCTGTACGGGGTCTTCACTGCGGTTGACCAGCGTAACGGACACCTCAATCTTGGCGCGGGTAAGGTCTGCGGGGTCCACGATGGGCTTCACAAACACATCCTGCACCTCTACGTCCGGCGTGGAGATGAGACTCACGGGCCTTACAATGCCCATGCTCTCGTCCAGGGGACGGGGGTTCCAGTCTGCGAAGCCGTGGTTGAGGTCTCCGCTCTGGGCGCGGCGCAGGGTTACCTTGAGGGTGTTGTTGCGCCGAGCCAGGGCCGTGATGTCAAACTCCCGGTTGCTGAACGTGCCAAAGGTAGTATCGGCCGATGCAATCTTGACTCCGTTGAGTTCAACGTCGGCGTAAAAATTCAGACCCTCGAAACGAAGCACATGGTGCAGACCATTGGCCGTCTTGAACTGCGTGGTAAACACCCAAGGCTTGTCAAAGGGTTCCCGGTCCAGCTGCTTGTAGTGGTCCAAATCCAGGATGTTTTCTCCCAGGGCGCCGGCCTCGTTGAGGGCGCCAACCACCGTGCAGGGAACGGTAACTACATACTTCTGAGAAGACCCTTTCTGCTGGAGAGTCCACTGCTTGAGGCCTTCGCCCTGGCTGCTGCAGCCGGCCGAACAAAAGATAATGGGAAGTAGCATCAGACGAAAAAGGATGCCGGTTCCGATGTTGTAGGATCCGAGTGTCATTAATATCAATGGTTTATACCATTGCAAAAATAACTTCGGATTTTCCCTTTAGATACGATATTTGCGAAAGAATTACCGCAATTTGCGCAAATGTGCGGTTCTGTACTCGCTGGGAGTACATTTCATGATGGCCTGGAAGCGACGCGTGAGGGTTTTGGCGTCGGGTTCGTCCATCTGGGCCGCCAGGTTGGCGATGGACTCATCACTGGATAGGAGAAGGTCGGCAAAGTACTGGATGCGCTTGCGCATAATGTACTGGTAGATAGATACTCCGGTAGCACTCAGGAAGCGCTGCTCCAGCAGGCGACGGGAGAGCGGCACACTCTTCAGGACGTCCCGTACCTGGATCTTGTGCCGAATATTGTCGTGGATGAATTCCAGGGCATTGTGCACGGCTGTATCGGTGGTGGCCACGGCGTTGGAGGAACGGCGCAGCACCAGCTTGGTGGGCTGCATCACCACGTCTTCTCCGGGATACGTGGGATCCTTCACCATCCGGGCAATCATCTTGGCCACCTGATACCCTCCCCTCTCCATGTCCACATCGATGGAACTGATGGCGGGCTGAGACAGGTTGCAGGACACTTCGTCGTTGTCTACACCTATGATGGCCACGTCGTAAGGTACACGGATGCCGTAGTTGTTGCAGGTTTCAATCAGAAGGGTGGCCTGGGTGTCGTCAGAGGCCATGATGCCCACCGGCTTGGGCAGGGAAACCAGCCATTTCCAAACTTTGGGCTGGTCAAAGTTCCAGAAGAAATTCTCTCCGCGGATGCGGTCACCGGAGTCAAAGGATTCGGCCAGGCCGGACTCTTCCAGGCGCACCTGGAACCCGGAACGGCGGCCGTCGCTCCAGATGACACCGCGGTATCCGAAAAAGGCAAAATGGCGGAAGCCGCTCTCCAGGAAAGCATCGGCCGCCATCCGGCCCATTTTCTCATAATTGGCCGTCAGGTTGGGAACGTCCGGGAACAGGCGGATGTTGTCCACCGCCACGGCCACAATGCCGTTCTTACGGAACTGGGACACCGGATCCTGCGGATCAAACTCGCCCAGGACGGCATCGGCCCTCCATTCTTTGGCCCAGGAGAGGACGCCGGAAAAGCCGTGCTCCTGCTTGTAGGACGGGGGCATACGGCGCACAATCCAAGGTTCCCCGCTGTCCTGCGAATACAGGTGGATTCCGCGGAGAACCCGGTAGGCGAACTGCTCGGTAAAGTCTCCTATGTAGAGGAGCCTCATTCTTTACTTTCTCTTGTTCTTGGGAACGATGTAGCGCACATAGCCCACCTGGATGCCCATGGCGTCTATGTTGCGGGATATCTGGAAGCGGTCCATCTTGGCCGTACCACCGGTGGGGATGCCGCCTTCTGCGTCCTTGGCTGTCCAGTACTTGTTTTGCTTGCTGTGGTTCCAGTCCACGCCCACGATGGGAATGCTCAGGGTGAGGACGCTGTTGTCCTTAAGTCTCACAGCCAGACCGCCGGCAATGTCAATGCCCACGGAAATAATGTTGGAAAGGCGATACTTCTTTACCTCTTCTCCCTCCTTGGGAACGGGGTGGGACATGGTGTAGCCATAGTTTCCGAAGAGACGACCCTCGGCAAACACGCCCAGCATCTTGCTGCCAAACAGGGATTTGTACCGGCGGGCCGTAAAGCTCAGGCCCAGCTTGTGATGCAGCATGTGACGGTTGGAGAGCGTAATGTTGAGCGTCTCGTCATCGGAACCCACGATATCCCGGAAATCCAGCTTGAGGTTGGTGTCCACCAGATAGCCGTTGTAGTTGAGACGCACGCCCAGGCACAGGTCGTCGGCCACGAACCAGGAGATTCCGGGGGAAACGTTCCAGGTGTGGAGTTTGCCCTGACCGATATTGAGGATGGACAGGATGGAATAGCCGTCTCCGGGGTTCTCTCCGGATACATTGAACAGACGATAGGAACCGCTGATGCCGATGGACCGGCCACCTTTGGCCAGGAAGGCGCCGCTCTGCGGATTTTCAGGGTCATTGAAACGGCTCAGAGCCTTGTCAACAGGGTTGTTCTGGGATAAGGCCGAAACGCACACAAGCATCATGGCTGCCACAAGGATAGTTTTTTTCATGGTCTATAGTGTTTGCGAGTGCAAAGTTAGCATTTTTTTGCATCTTGCTAGTTTGTAGATTGTTTCCTATCTTTACAAAAAATTAATGCACTATGAAACTTAACGACCCTTTTGTTATTACCATCAGCCGTGAAATCGGTACCGGCGGTGGCACCGTGGGCCAGAAGCTGGCAGAGAAACTCAACGTTCACTACAGCAACAAGCAGCTCATCCAGGCACTGGAAGAGAAGTTTAACCTCAACAGAAAGGGCATCGAGCACCTCAAGAGCACCAAGAAGAACTGGTTCAAGGACCTGTTTGAACAGGTTGCACCGGCTCCCAAGGCTACTATTAAGGTGGGCGATTACACCTTCTCCCGTGAATTCCAGGATACCGTAACGGTCCAGGACATCTTCGAGGCCGAAAAGGAAATCCTCAACGCCATCGCCGACGAAGGCTCCTGCGTCATCACCGGCCGCTCCGCCTTCTTCGTGCTCAAGGACCGCCCCAACAAGGTGGATATCTTCATCACCGCCAGCAAGGACGCCCGTATCGAGCGTGTCCTGGCCAAGCAAAACCTGACCAAGGAAGAGGCCACCAAACTCGTTGAGAAAGTGGACACCGGTCGTGACAACTACGTCAAGCGTTTCACCGGCCTCAGCCGTTACGATATGAGAAACTACAACCTCATCCTGGACATGGACTACCTCACAGAGGACGAGGCCGTAGAAAAGATCCTGGCCTTCATAGGCCGATAAACCAGCCTGGATTACTCCGGTAGAGAAAAACCGCGCTCAAGTAAACTTGGCGCGGCCTTTTGTTTTTTTTTGCGGAGGGGACGAGATTCGAACTCGTGGTACAGAATAACCCGTACGGCAGTTTAGCAAACTGCTGGTTTCAGCCACTCACCCACCCCTCCGGGAATGATGTTCCTGAAACACCCGCTACTCAAGCGGGACTGCAAAGATACATATTTTTGCTGACTTCGCAAGAGGTGTATGCAAAAATGTGAGAAATAGTTGCGGGAAACGTGGTAAATCAGAAAAAAATCGTAAATTTGCAACCTATTTTGCCGTAGTGTCTATAGACGCCGGTAAATGGATTGAAATAAAGTTAAATCAAAACAATAAAAACATGCAAAGCAAAGGTTGGATTAGATTTGTTGCCATCCTGCTCGGTATTGCCAGCATTTGGCAGCTCTCCTTCACCGCTGTAACGCGTTACCAGGAGAGCAAGGCTGCCAAATATGCAGAGGCTCAGGCCCAGCAGTTCGTAGAAGCAAACAATGTCCCCGCCGAGGTTCTGGAATATGTGAAGGACTCGGTGGCAAACAGCGTCAACAGAGTTTATCTGGACTCCCTGAACAACGAGAAGGTGTACCTCTGGTACCCCTACAAGAGCGTTAAGGAGAAGGAAATCAACCTGGGTCTGGACCTCAAGGGCGGTATGAACGTCATGCTGCAGGTGCAGCTGGAAGACGTTCTCAAGGCCCTGGCCGCCAATCCCAACGATCCGGATTTCGTGGCTGCCATGGAGAAGGCCAAGAAAGACAACGTGAACGACAGCCGTGACTTCATCGGCCTGTTCGAGACTGCCTGGAACCAGGTAGCCCCCCAGCGTCGTCTGAATGAGATCTTCGCCACCACCGAGCTCCGCGACAAGATTTCCAACGATTCCTCCAACAGCGAGGTAATCACCGCCCTGCGCGCCGAAGCCAAGAGCGCCATCGACGATTCCTTCAACGTGCTCCGCAAGCGTATTGACCGCCTGGGTGTTACCCAGCCCAATATCCAGCAGGTGAGCAACACCGGTAAGATTCTCATCGAACTCCCTGGTGTTAAGGATCCCGAGCGTGTGCGTAAGCTCCTGCAGGGTACCGCTTCCCTGGAGTTCTGGCCCACCTTCACCGCCCAGGAGATTGACCTTGGCAGCGTGAACGCCCGCGTAAGCGAGCTCCTCGCCGGAGAAGAAGGTGTTGGTGCAGATCCCCTGTACAGCGTGCTCCTTCCTACCGGTGGTGCATCGGCCTGCCTGGGTTATGCCAGCGCCGTGGATACCGCTACCGTGAACACCTACCTGGCCATGGCTTCCGATTACCTCCCCGCCGAATTCCGCGGTGCCTGGTCTGTGAAGCCCGTAGAGCAGCAGTACGACAAGGATGGCAATCCTTACTACTCCAACGCTGTTATCGGCAAGTATGAGCTGGTAGCCCTGAAGGTGACGGATCCCGACGGAAACGCTCCCCTGGATGGTTCCGTAGTTACCGACACCCGCGTAAACTTCAACGGTGCACAGCGTGGCGGTAACGGTGCTCCTTCCGTTTCCATGACCATGAACCGTGAGGGTGCCAACATCTGGGCCAACCTCACCAAGGACAACGTGGGTCGTCAGATCGCCATCGTCCTGGATGGTCTGGTATATTCCTATCCTAACGTGAATGGTGCCATCACCGGCGGTTCCTCCGAAATCACCGGTAACTTCACCGTAGAAGAGGCCGAAGACCTTGCCAACGTGCTCAAGGCCGGTAAGCTGCGCGCTCCCGCTACCATCATTCAGGAGCAGGTGGTTGGCCCGTCCCTGGGTTCCGCTTCCATCCGCGCCGGTCTCATCTCCTTCCTGATCGCCTTCATCCTGGTGCTCATCTACATGGTGCTGTTCTACCGCGGTGCCGGTCTCATCGCAGACGTGGCCCTGCTGTGCAACGTGCTCCTGCTGTTTGGCGTGCTGGTTTCCTTTGGTGCCGTCCTCACCCTGCCCGGTATCGCCGGTCTGGTGCTGACCCTCGGTATGGCCGTGGATGCCAACGTGATTATCTATGAGCGTATCAAGGAAGAACTGGCTGCCGGTAAGGGCTTCTCCCTGGCCGTACACGACGGTTACAAGAACGCTTACTCCGCCATCATCGACGGTCAGGTAACCACCCTCCTCACCGGTATCATCCTGTTCATGGCCGGTTCCGGTCCGGTTCGTGGTTTTGCTACCACCCTCATCATCGGTATCATCACCTCCGTTCTGACCTCCATCTTCATCACCCGTCTCATCTTTGACGACCGCATCAAGAAGGGTAAGACCGTGAGCCTGTCCAACAAGCTCACCGAGAACTTCCTCAAGCATACCAACGTTGACTTTATCGGCCTTAAGAAATACTCCTATATCATCTCCGGTGCCCTTATCATCATCGCCATCGCTTCCATCGCCTTCAAGGGCTTCAGCTATGGTGTAGACTTCACCGGTGGCCGTACCTATGTAGTCCGCTTCGACCAGAGCGTCACCGCTGAAAGCGTCCGCTCCGCCGTGGAAGACACCTTCCGTCTGGCTGCCGAACAGGCCGGTGTAGACCAGTCCTCCGTTGAGGTGAAGCAGTTTGGTGGTGATGCCCAGATGAAGATCTCCACCCAGTATAAGTACCGCGAGGAAAGCTCCGCTGTGGATACTGAGATTGAAGGCCTGCTGTACGATGCCCTGAAGGGCTTCTACAAGGAGCCTATCACCCTGGCCAGCTTTACCTCTACCCTGGAGAACCCCAACGGTATCATCTCCTCCGATAAGGTATCGGCCTCCATCTCCAACGAAATCACCAACCGCGCCATCATCTCCGTGCTGCTGGCCCTCCTGGTGATCTTCGCCTACATCGCCTTCCGCTTCAAGGGCTGGACCTGGGGTCTCGGTGGTGTGGTTTCCCTGGCTCACACCGCCATCATCATCATTGGCTTCTTCTCCCTGTTCAACGGTATCCTGCCGTTCAACCTGGATGTGGACCAGACCTTCATCGCCGCCATCCTCACCATCATCGGTTACGCCATCAACGATAACGTGGTTATCTTCGACCGTATCCGTGAGCAGCGCGGCCTCCACCCGAAGGACGACTTCCGCCAGACGGTGAACACCGCTCTGAATGCCACCCTCACCCGTACCGTGAACACCTCCGTGTCCACCCTCCTTCCTATGGTAGCCATCGCTATCTGGGGCGGCGAGAGCATCCGCGGTCTGGCCGTGGCTCTCTGCCTGGGTGTCATCATCGGTACCTACGCTTCCATCATGATCGGTACTCCTATCATGTACGACGCCACCACCAAGGCTGGCAAGAAAGAGTAATCCTTCGGCCTAAGCCATAACGCAAAAGCCGCGACCCTCCCCGGGCCGCGGTTTTTTCGTGCGGTTGCCTCGGCCCGATCTCCGGCCACGTTTGCACAAAAACTGGCCCTGGTGCGTTCTGGCTGCAAACGCGGCAAGGGTAGAGGGGGCGTGGCGGGCCGAAAGGGAGGCGCTTTCCGTAAAGAGGCTACTTGCGAACTACCTCGTACTTGTCTACTCCTATCCGGTGGAGATCCTGCAGGAATTCGGAGGTGACGGCTACCTGGAACTTCTTGGAGTAGAACTGGATGCGGTAGCGGGTTCCGGGGTCAAACAGGAACAGGGTGAGGGGAATGGTTCCCTTGTGCTTCTTGATCACCTGCAGCAGGTCTTTGCGGAACTGCTGGGTGAGCATGGGCGTGGTGATGTCCATGCTGAAGCCGGAAAGAATATCGTCGGAAATGTTGCCCAGCAGGGTTACTTTTCGCAGTTTAAAGGCGTAGGGCGAAGTTTTGCCCTGCGCTCTTTCTTCTGGCTTGACGAAGAACTTTTCCTCCACCATGCCCTCTAAAAACAGCGTTGCGCGGGGCGTCATGTATTGCATGAAGTTCTCGTGGTCTTTTCCAAAGAGCGTGAGCTCGTAGGAGCCGCTGTAATCTTCCAGGATGGTGCGGGAATAGGGTTTTCCCGTCTTGGTGGTAAGCTGCTTGAAATCCGTTACAATGCCGGCCGCATAGACCTTGGTGGGGGTTTTCTTGGTTTCGCACTCTGCCACAAAGCCGCCCATATCGGCCATCTTGCAGGTGCAGAAGTTCTCCATTTCAAAGCGGTAGCGGTCCAGGGGATGGGAGCTCAGGTACATGCCCACCAGTTCTTTTTCCTTTTGGAGCATGTCCATGATGTCCATCTCGCCCTCGTTATCCGGCAGGGCAGGGCGCTCGGGCTTCATTTCTTCCATGTCTCCAAACAGCGAAACACCGCCGGAGAGGGTATCTTCCTTGAAGAGTTCTCCGTAGCGGACCAGCTGGTCAATAAAGAGGTCTCCGCCACGGCCGGGCTGGAAGTACATACTGCGTTTATGACCCAGGCTGTCCAGGGCGCCGGAGAGCACCAGATTTTCGAAACTCTTGCGGTTTACACTGCCGGCCATCCGTTCCACAAAATCGTAAACGTCTGAGAACAAGCCCCTTTCTTCCCTTTCGGCCATAATGGCGTCTACCACGTTGGTGCCAAAGCCCTTGATGCTGCTGAGGGAAAAGCGTACGTCTCCGTCCTTATTGACGGTGAAGTGGCCGGAGCTCTCGTTCACATCCGGGCTCAGGACCTTGATGCCGTGGGCACGGCAGTCGTCCATAATCTTGATGATTTCCTCCATGCTCTTGGCGCAGTTGAGGCAGGAGGCGAAGAATTCGGAAGGATAGTGGGCCTTGAGCCAGCCGGTCTGGTAACTCACCCAGGCGTAGCACGTGGCGTGGGACTTGTTGAAGGCATACTGGGCAAACTTTTCCCAGTCTTTCCAGATCTTGTCCAGCACCTTCTCCGGATGGCCGTTGGCCTGCCCGCCCGTCATAAACTTGTCCTTCAGCGAGTTCAGGATGTCTATCTGCTTCTTACCCATGGCCTTGCGGAGCTTGTCTGCCTCACCTTTGGTGAATCCGGCCAGCTTCTGGGACAGCAGCATCACCTGCTCCTGATACACGGTGACGCCATAGGTGTCCTGCAGAAACTCCTCCATTTCGGGAAGATCGTATTCGATGGCTTGCTCTCCCTGCTTTCGGGCCACGAAATCCGGGATATAATCCATAGGGCCGGGCCGATAGAGGGCGTTCATAGCGATGAGGTCTTCGAAACGCTCCGGACGCAGCTTCTGCAGCCAGGTTTTCATGCCTTCCGATTCAAACTGGAACACGGAGGTGGTGTCTCCCCGTCCGTACAGCTCCAGGGTGGGTTTGTCGTCAATAGGAATGGCTTCGATGTCTATCTCCTCTCCGTGGTGCTCCTTGATGAGGTCCAGGCAATTGTGGATGATCTGGAGGGTAATGAGGCCCAGGAAGTCCATCTTGAGCATACCCACATCCTCGATATAGTGACCATCATACTGCGAAGTGCGCACGTCCAGACCGGTTTCCTTATCCTTTGAAAGGGTGATGGGCAGATAATCTGTGAGGTCTCCGCGGCCGATAATGGTGGCACAGGCGTGCATCCCCACCTGGCGGACGCAGCCTTCCAGGGCCTGGGCATACTTGAGCACCTCCTTATTGATTTCCGGGCCGTTCTTGAGCTCTTCTATGAACTCCGGCACCAGACGGTAGCAGTTCTTCAGATTGATCTTGACATCCACGTCCTCCATACCTTTCTGGAAGGTCTTCTTGACCTTGACCACTTGCCCGTCCTTTTCTTCCTCTACTTCTTCTTCCACCACCTTGAAACCGGGTTTCAGCTCGTCCAGTTTGGGGTTGAAGGGGTATTTCTTCTCTTTTTTCTCGCTGAGGCGGTCCGGGACCATCTTGGTGAGGCGGTTGCTTTCGTCTATGCTGACCCGGCTGATGCGGGCGACATCCTTGATGGCGCTTTTGGCGGCCATCGTACCAAAGGTGATCACGCGGGACACGTGGCTGGCACCGTATTTTTCCTCCACATACTGGTGCGCCTTGGTCAGGTCCTCAAAATCCACGTCTATATCCGGCATGGAAATACGGTCCGGGTTGAGGAAACGCTCGAACAGGAGCTGGTATTTGATAGGGTCCAGGTTGGTGATCTTAAGGCAGTAGGCAACCACCGATCCTGCGGCGGAACCACGGCCCGGACCCACCATGGAGCCGGCGGCACGGGAGGCTGCGATATAGTCCTGGACAATAAGGAAATAGTCCGGGAAACCCATTCGGCAGATGGTCTTGAGCTCAAAGTCTATACGCTCTTCCTGCTCCTGGGTCAGCGTTTCTCCATAGCGCTGGTGCGCGCCCTGGTACGTGAGGTGGCACAGGAACGCCACCGAGTGGCAGAAGCCGTCTCCACGGTACGTGCCGTGCTTGTCGCATCGGCCGGCATCTATGATGTCCTTGTATTTCTCCAGGTGCTTGTCTATATCGGCCATAAAGGCCGGATCAATCTCGTAGACCGGCAGCACCGGATCCCTGTCTATGGAGTACTCCTCTATCTTGGAGGCCACTTCCAGCGTGTTTTCTATGCACTCCGGGTGGTCCGGGAACAGTTCCCGCATCTCTTCCTCGCTCTTGATGTACTCCTGCTGGGTGTAGCGCAGGCGGTCAGGGTCGTCAATGTAGGCGTTGGTGGTAAGGCAAATCAGGCGGTCGTGTACGGGGCCGTCTTCCTTGCGCACAAAGTGGGCGTCGTTGGTGGCAATCACCTTGACGCCGTATTTTTCGGCCAGCTTGAAAATCTCTCCGGTGTAGTAGCACTGGTCCTCGTACAGCTGATTGTCCAGGCCCGGGACCTCCGTCTTGTGCTTCATCACCTCCAGGTAGTAGTCCTCCCCAAAGACACGCTTGTGCCAGAGGATGGCCTTTTCTACCGCCGCGGCGTCGTGTGCCATGATGGCGCGCGGCACCTCTCCCGCCATACAGGCCGATGAGCAGATGAGTCCCTCGTGGTACTTCTCCACAATCTCATGGCTCACACGGGGGCGATAGTACATACCGTTGATATGCGCCTCCGACACAATCTTGACCAGATTGAGGTAGCCCGTGTAGTTCTTGGCCAGTAGGATCAGGTGGTAGTAGCCCTTTTCCTTGATCCGGTGATCCCCTTTGGATACGTAAATCTCGCAGCCGATGATGGGCTTCACCGAAGGGTGCTTCTTGGCAAACTTGAAGAACTCCTTCACGCCATACATGTTCCCGTGGTCCGTGATGGCCAGGGCAGGCATACCCAGCTCTTCGGCCCGGTTAAAGAGGTTCTCGATGGACGACTGGCCGTCCAGAATGGAGTATTGTGTATGGACGTGAAGGTGAACGAAACTCATATACGGCAAAGATAACAAAAAGCCGCGGCCCAAAAAAGACCGCGGCTTCTTTTATTATTAAAGAAAATTACTTGCTCATCTTGAAGCCCAGGCGGAAGTTGTCGTAGCCGTCGGCCAGGCTGGCCAGGGAACCCAGGCTGGAAGAGCTCTGACCAATGGCGGAAGCCACTTTCTTGAACAGAGTAACGGCCTTGTTCACCGGGAACACCATGCGGGCGCCGCTCAGGCTGGACTCCAGGGAGCCGGTGAGGCTGAAATACTGCATCTTCTTGCCGAAGGTAAGGGAAACCGTCTTTTCGCCGTCTCCCACCTTGTAGGTGCCGGGAATGGAGATGCCCGCCACGTTCAGGGTGAAGGTGTTATCCTCCGAATTGAACGTGAATTTCATGGCGCCGGGCTTAATACCCACCTTGGAGAGGTAGCCGTCGGCCTTGGATTCCAGGGCCGATGTGGCGGCAGAACCGGCCAGATTGGTGAGGATGCCGCCTTCGGAGCTGGTGGCAGAGACTGCCACGCCATTATAACTGTACGTACCATTGAGGCTTACGGGAGCGGAATAAACCACGCCGGCAGCGTTGGAAATGACGTTTCCCAGGCTTCCCAGCTTATCCAGGATGCCCTGGGCGCTGGCAGAAAGGCTGAACAAAGCAGCCACTGCAAAGATGGATACGAGTTTCTTCATGTTATTAAGGTTTTATTCGGTTTCTTCTTCTTGCCAGCCCTGCGCTTTCACAGGGAATTCTACGCCTTCCGGGGTAACCAGCACCGTGCCGGCCTCCGGCTGCGCCAGGTGGCCAATCACGTCAAAGGTCTGGAACTCCCGGCGGAACTTCTCCAGATGCAGGATGGGTACTACAAAGAGCAGGCGGTTGTCGTCTCCCCCGTTCATGGCGGCCGATACCGGGTCCATGTCCAGTTCCTTGCCCAGCTGGAAGCTGTTGCCCTCGAAGGGAATTTTGTCGGCATACACCTTGGCGCCCAGGCCGCTGTCCCGCGACAGGCGTTTTAAGGCATCAGAAAGGCCCTTGGTGACAAAGTAACCGTACGAGGGATAGATTTCCACGTCTTCCAGCCTGGAAACCACAGAGGCGTCCAATTCGGGCCTTAAATAAGAACCCACCAGCATCTTGTACGCGCTCATGTCCGGCTGGGTTCCTTTTTCCTGGAACTCCTTGGCGCCGCGCTCCAGCACCTGCAGGCCCAGATAGGCCGCGCCCAGGCTGCCGGAAACGCAGATGAGGTCCTTGGATTTGGCCGCCATGCGGCGCTTGTCCGTCAGAAGGGAGGTTTCTCCCGTAGCCGACACGCTTATGTACAACCCGTTGTTGGAAGGCTGCAAATCCAGGTTAACCGCCTCATAACCATGCTCTTTGGCCGCCACGGTTATTCCCATCCAAAGGTCTTTGACCTGGGGAAAATCCAGTTTGGCCGATACGCCCAGTACCACATTGAGAAGTTTGGGTGCGGCCAGGGCGGCATATAACTCCCCTGTTACGCCGACCACCCCTTTGTAACCCAAATGTTTCAAAGGGAAGTAAACCAGGTTGAAATCAACGCCTTCCAAATACATACGGGACGCCGTAGTAATGTGTCCGCCTTTGGAGGAGGTGTAACTGAGCCCGCTCACGGGATTGTATGCCGACAGACGATAGAGTTGCTCTATGGCCTGGATTTTACCTATTTCAGAGAATGATTCTGCCATTTCAAATGTTTATTTGCAAAGATAGCAATTATTTGCTTTCCTTACTTCACCCAGACCTCGTCTATAAAGAACCAGCAGGGGTTGCCCACGCCGTAATGCCATTCGGGGCAGTCTTTCACGCCCTCCACAAAGAGGCGGACGTAGCGCGCCTGCGCCTCGCCCTTCCCTACCACGGGGGTAAACTCAATGGCGCCGTTTCTGTTCTCTTCCAGCGTCTTGCTGTCAAACAGTTGGAAATCCTTTCCGTCGGCCGATACATAAAAGCGCACGGCTTTGGGTTCCAGCACCCAGGCGCCAATCTGGCGGAGGAAATCGGCCCCGATCTCGCGAATAGACTGTACGGAGTCCAGGTCTATGGTGAAATCGGCATCCGTGCCTTCCCAGCCCACCCAGCTCTCTACGTATCCGGCGCCGCCGTACAAGCCATCTGTAAGGGCGGTTTTACCCAGTTCCACGTATTTGGGACGGGGAGCAATGGCAAACGTGACCGGGCAACCGAAAGCCAGATTGCCTTGGGCCGATTTCAAATAACGTTCCCGGAACAGCTTGCAATATTCCAGCGGACGGTTGGCGCGCTCGTTCAAGCTGGGGACGTTGAAATCCCGGATGCGGCTTTCAAACAGATCCAGCTGCTTTTCCACCGCAGCATTGTCCCGGTGAAGGTCTGTCCTGGCAATCTCCAGGGCCGAATATTGCAGCGGAAGGCGGGTCCTGCGTACGCGGGAGAGCCTTAGCGAATCGTCAGCCACGGCGGCTTCGGCCTCATCGAACATAGCGTTATAACGCTTGAAAAGGGCCGGCTGAAGGATATTCCCTTTGTAAGAAACGGGGGAATCGTAAATGAAAAGGTCCACATCCGTAGCTACGGCAGCGCCTTCTATCGTATGGATGTACCTTAATATCTGAGGCGCCGCTTTGCCGTAATACGCCTCGCAGAAGTGCTGCTCCAGCGAATCCAGGCTGGCCTGCGGGTTCCACATGAGCTTGGAAACCAGATAAGGCCTCAACTCGGCCATATCCCCGCCCCGGGAACTGTTGATCTGCGAGAAATGCATCTTTACCCCGTGTTCCTGAAAGATAACCATATTATCCTTGATGGTCTGCAGGTTGGGGAAAGGCGACAGATAATTATCGAAGTTGATGCCGTAATCCCAGAGGAAAATGTTGTTGCAGATGGCACTCCAGCCCTCTAAGGCCAGCATAAACACCTGACCGGAAGGGTTTTCCGGCAAGGACGTCTGCCGGCGGCAATCTATGTCGCAAAGCATAATGGACACGTTGGGGCGCGGCTTGGTGATTTTGGGAGGCTGCACGGAGAAAAGATACGCCAGCGTAGAGATTTCCTTGTCCGGGAAACGCTCTGCCACAGCGTTCACAAAGCGAAGGATGGGCCCGGAAGGACTCCCCTCCTCGTCCATAATGGCCTGACAGGCCGGGCATCGGCAATAAGTATCCGACCCATCGTTCTGTGAGATGGAAATCATCTTCTGCTCCGGGTGGGCCCGGAACAAACTGTCCAGCGTACCACACACGATTTCCAGCACCTCGGGGTTGGTCATACACCACTGGCTGGCACTGCCCGGATGGCGCTTTCCCCCATAGTATGCATAGTACTCGGGGTGCTCAGCCCCGTAGCGAGAGGCCGGCAGCAGCCGGTTGCAGGTATGGACCCACAGATTGTCTACAAAAAGATCGGCCGGCTCTTCCAACCGCATCCAGGTGCGAAGAAGAGGGTCTTCCCGCAGGAGATAGTGGCTGCATTGCCGGTAACGGAAGGCGGGATTCTCGGTCCTGGGGCGCACCGTAACGCTGTTAACGCGGGGCAGATCATACTCTCCTCCTCCCCAGTAGTTCATCCCCACTTCCTGCTCCAGGAAGTCGCAGGCAGCGTAGGAAAGGCCCTTCCCATGCCCTTCCAGTATTATTGCACCCTTCACCACCTGCACGCGGAAAGCATCTTCCGGTAAATCGGCCACATCCCTCAGGAAGATGTCCGTCTTGCGCGGCTTATCCACGGCAATGGGAAAGGGTTCTCCCGTAGACTCCGCCAAATAAGGCTGAAGCAGGTTGGCCGTTTCCAAGAGTTCCCTGGTCAGGCTTTCGCAAACGATACGGCTTTTGCTGGTAAAATGGACATTCTGGGCCCCTGTGCTCACAGTTAGCACCAGCAGGGCAAAGGTTATCAGTCTTTTCATACTCCCACAAAGATACAAAAAACACGGTCGAAAGTAATAAGGCGATGCACGGATTTGGGCTGCCGCCAAATGCGTGCATCGCTTTTGATACGGGTTTAGGAAGAAATACAAAGAAAGAGGTTGACTCATATCTGAGCCAACCTCTTTTGATGAATGCCTTTCCGGAACTTAGCGGAGCTGGAAGATCACAGGGAAGGTGTAGGTAACCTTTACAGCGCGGTCACGCTGGCGACCAGGGGTCCACTTGGGGGAGCTGGACACAACGCGAACAGCTTCCTTATCCAGGGACTCATCCACGCCACGCACAACGCGAACGTTGGTTACGCGGCCGTCGGCCTCTACGGTGAACTGGAGGGTTACACGGCCCTGAACGCCGTTTTCCTTGGCAATTTCAGGATAAACCAGACGGGAGTTAACCCACTTGGAGAACTCGTTTGCGTCACCACCCTGGAAAGAAGGCTTCTTTTCTACGAGCTGGAAAGGAATGGCTTCTTCTTCCACTTCTTCCTCTTCCACAGCAGCTTCCTTATAGTCCTGGATCTCAAAGGCCTGGTTGTTGTCTTCCAGGTTGATGAACAGGTCGTCGTCCAGTTTGATGTCATCGTCCACGATGTCGATCTGGTCGCTCAGGACGGGGATGCTGGG
>R24__coassemble_275_pt1 | contig 37552 bp, 30 predicted proteins | sample R24__metabat2_high_PE_033 | metagenome-assembled genome bin R24
TTGTTGTAATGAATTGAAAATTATATAGTTTTTAAATTTTTAACGAAGTATTGCATATATATAGTGTTACAAAAATGTCTGTTTCCTTGGTGAGAAAACAGACATCCTAGAAAAAAAGCCGTCAGCATCTAGTCAGAAAATCTTATGGGAATAAGATTTGGGTGCCGACCGTTTGCTGGTATCCCCCGTCTGCATGCAGAACTCCCGAAGGAGTGGGGCCCGCCATCCACGGTTCGAGTCAACCCGGCGCGTTGAAACGTGTTGATTTCAGCTTTCGATGGTTGACGGCTATTTGGTTTGGTCTTTCAGATAACGGTCCAGGTCGCTTTCCAGTTGTTTTTCTGCGTTTTTGTAAAGGTCGAATTCCCTTTGCATGTCCAGGCGGATGACGGCCTCGTTGAGGGCGACCATCGAGAGAAGGTCTGAGGCGGTTTTGCCGGGGTGGCTGCGGGTGAAGGTGGCAAGACGCTTGTTGATGGACTCTGCAGCCTGGCGGTACAACTGCTCCGTCTCCGGCGTGGGGGCCGTGAGATTAAAGGTGCGATCCGCAATCTTGATGCTGATTTTCTGGTCCATCAGGCTTCCTCCAGGTAGGAGATGCACTTATCGATCTCCTTGATTAGTTTATCGACCTTGGCTCTTACGTCTTCGGTGGCAGCGCCGCCGGAAAAAGCCTCGGTAAGCTTCCGGGTTTCTATCTCGGACTCCAGCTGTGTAATCTGTTTTCTCAGGGCTGCTCCGGTTTCCTCGCACGTATGTAACTCCTGGCGAAGACGTGTGTTCTCCGCTTTCTCAGCCTCATAGCGTGCAATCAGCTGTTCAATTTGTGTTCTTACATTTTCCAGCATAGCCGGTTAAAGCCTATCACCGCAAAATTACGAAAAATCTTCCAATGTTAAGTGCAACATTGAAAGATTTTTAGAAATTATAGCCTCAAGGAGCGCTTACAGACGGGAAATGAGGCGTTTGAACAGTGCGGTCATCTTATCGGCGGCGGCGTTGGCGGCTTCCACGATGGCGTCTCCGTCGGTGACGTATTCCTCTTCACCGGGGGCGGGGGCCACGTCCGTGATCACGGACATGCCAAACACCGGAACGCTGGCGTGGCGGGCCACAATCACCTCCGGCGTGGTGCTCATGCCCACGGCGTCGGCTCCGATGGCGCGGAAGTAGCCGTATTCGGCCGGCGTTTCATAGCTAGGACCGCTGCAGGCCACGTACACACCTTTGCGGAGGCTGATGCTCAGCTTGGCGGCTTCTTCTTCGGCCAGGCGGATGAGCTTGGGGTCGTAGGGACGGGTCATGTCCGGGAAACGGGGGCCGTACTCGTCCAGATTGGGGCCGATGAGCGGGTTGGGCAGCAGGTTGATATGGTCCTTGATAATCATGAGGTCTCCCACGTGGTAGCCCAGGTTGGTGGCGCCGGCGGCGTTGGAGACAAACAGGTACTGGATGCCCAGGGTGATCATGACGCGGATGGGGAGGACCACCTCACCCATGCCGTAGCCCTCATAGTAGTGGATGCGGCCCTGCATGACAATGACGCATTTGCCGCCCAGGTCTCCCACAATGTAGTTGCCCTTGTGGCCCACGGCCGTGGACACGGGGAAGCCCTCCACCTGGTTGTAAGGGATCACGATGGGGTCTTTGATTTCGTCGGCCAGGCGGCCCAGGCCACTGCCCAGGACAATGCCCACCTCCGGCTGGCGACCCTTGAGTTGCCCTTTGATATAAGTGGCTGCAGCCTTGATGACGAGCGGCTGAGCCATGGTTTTCATAGGAGTATCCATGTTATAGTCTTTCTATCATGCTGGAAATAAGCTTGGTCATTTTGTCGGCTGCGGCATTGGCGGCTACCACCACGTCGTTTCCGTCGTTCACGAAGTCCTCGGCATAGTCGTCGTGGGCTTCGTTGGTAATGACCGAGATGCCAAACACCGGCACCCCGGCATGGCGGGCCACAATCACCTCCGGAATGGTACTCATGCCCACGGCGTCACCGCCGATGGTGCGGAAGTACTTGTATTCGGCCGGCGTCTCATAGGACGGGCCGGTGCCGCCCACGTAAACGCCTTCCTTGAGCTCGATGCCCAGTTTTTTGGCTTCTTCCTTGGCCAGGCGGATGAGGGCGGGGTCGTACGGACGGGTCATGTCCGGGAAACGCGGGCCCAGCTGGTCCAGATTGGGGCCGATGAGCGGATTGGGCAGCAGGTTGATATGGTCCTTGATGATCATGAGGTCTCCCAGGTGCAGGTGGAAGCCCACGCCGCCGGCCGCGTTGGACACGATGAGCCGCTTGATGCCCACGGAAATCATGACGCGGATGGGCAGGACCACCAGGTTCATGCCGTATCCCTCATAGTAATGGATGCGGCCCTGCATGGCCAGGACGCACTTGCCGCTCAGGTTTCCCACAATGAAATTGCCCTTGTGGCCCACGGCCGTGGACACGGGGAAACCGGGCAGGGAAGAGTAGGGGATTACCAGCGGGTCTTCGATGGAATCGGCCAGTCGGCCCAGGCCGCTGCCCAGGACAATGCCCAGTTCCGGTTGGCTGCCTTCCAGACGCTCCCTCAGGAGGTCTGCGCTCATTTGTATGCTAACGAGATTGTTGGGATTCATAGGTTCAAATACGTTTTACGATTTCCCGGCCATGGGCCAGGATTTCCTCCTCTCCGGGTACCTGGCGGTTTTGCATGACCCATTTGCCACCGATCATCATGTCCGAGATGGCATCGGAATGGGCGGTGTAAACCAGGTTGGCTTCTACGGAGCCGGGGGAGAGGAAAGAAGAGGAGTTCAGGTTAATGATGGAAAGGTCTGCCAGGGCGCCTTCGCGGATAACGCCGCTGTCCAGGCCCAGGGCGCGGGCCCCGTGCTCGGTGGCGCAGGCAAACAGCTCCGGCAGCGGCATGGCCTGCGGGTCTTCCCGCCAGGCCTTCTGCAGCAGGGCCGAATTTTTCATGTGCTCCAGGATATCCAGGTTGTTGGAAGAGGCCGATCCGTCCGTGCCCAGGCAAACGTTGACGCCGGCATCCCGGAGTTCGTTGTAGCGGAAACGGTAGCCGGAGGCCAGCTTGAGGTTGGAGTTGATGCAGTGCACGCAGTTCACTTTGTGCTCTCCCAGGATGCGGATGTCTTCCGGGTCCAGGAACAGGCTGTGGGCGGCTATGACATCGGGCCCCCAGATGCCCAGGGAGTCAAAATATTGGGTGGGGGTAAGGCCCCCGTGGTTTTTCTTGCAGTCTTCGTACTCCTGGCGGGTTTCGGCCAGATGCAGATGGATGCGGAGCCCCCGCTCGCGGGCGAAATCGGCCGCCCAGCGGATGTTCTCTTCCTGCACCGTGTACACCGAATGGATGGAAACGGCAAAGCGGAAATCTCCCTCCCAGTCCAGCGTGCGTTGGTACAGGCGTTCGATGGCATCCCGCTGGCGCATCATCATGTCCCGGCTTCCGTTGTCCAGGATCACGAAGGAAATGACGGGGCGGACGCCCATCTCCATGGCGGCCTTGCAGGCGTGCGGGGCAAACCAGTATTGGTCGTTGAAGGTGGAGGTGCCGCTCTTGATCATCTCCAGGCAGGCCAGCTTGGTGCCCCAGTAGATGAAGTCTGCGTCTATCTTGGCCTCGATTTTCCAGATGTTGTGGAGCCAGTCGTACAGGTTGAGGTCTTCGTGGATGCCGCGGAGCATCACCATGGCGGCGTGCGTGTGCGTATTCACAAAGCCCGGGATAACGGCCTTGTTGCTGCAATCCATGACCTGGGCGCCCGGTACGGTCAGGGACTGGGCGCTGATTTTCATGATTTTATCTCCGTCTATCAGGATGTCGACGGGCTTTCCCTGGTGGAGGATGTTCTGCAGCAGGATCATAGTGTTGTGGTTAGGGTTAAAAAAACCGGCGCAAAGTGTGCCGGTGAAAATTCTAGAACTCGTCTGGGTTGTCTTGTTCTTCCCGGGGAGTGAACTGGCGGATGGGTTCGTCGTGGAGTAAGTCGTGGAGAATGTACTTTACGGCATCCTGGAGCCCTTCCTGGAATTTTTCGAAGTCTTCCTTGTAGAGGAAGATCTTGTGTTTGTCGTAGGTGAAGGAGCCGTCCCTTTCCTGGCGGCGCTTGCTTTCTGTGATGGTGAGGTAATAGTCGTTATTGCCTTTGGTGGTTTTTACGTCAAAGAAATAGGTGCGCTTTCCGGCACGCACGGGCTTGGAATAAACGTCTTCCGCATTCCGCTCTTGGCCATGGGGCCTCTCATAATCTTCACTATACATAGCAGTCCGTTGTTTATGTGAATACAAATTTAGGGAAATAATTGAAAAAAACACTAACTTTGTCAAAATTTATTCGCTCTATGTTAAACAGACGCATTCTTCGTGTCAAGGCTTTCAAGGTCCTCTATGCCTATGCAGAGAATCAGGACCTCACGCTCAAAGAGGCTCTTTCCAGCCTGGACGCTTCCTGTGAAGCCACACGAGACCTGTATCTCTATATGATGGCGGTGATTCCCGCCCTCACCGCAGAGGCCGCCCGCCGCATCGAGGCCGCCCGCGGAAAGTTCAACCCTACAGAAGAAGACCTGCATCCCCGCATGCGCTTTGCGCAGAATGCCGTATCGGCCCTCCTCCTGGAAGACCCTGATTTTCAGCGCCTGACGGAGAAAAAGAAGATCTCCTGGGCCAACAACGACGCCCTGCTCAACAACCTGTACGAGACCCTCAAGACCCGACCCTGGTTCCAGGCCTACCTGGATGGAAAGGAAGCCTCCCTGCAGGCCGATATCCGCCTCTGGCAGCAGTTCTTCCAGGAAGAGCTGGAAGACAACGAGGAGCTGCTGGCCATCCTGGAAGACAGTTCCATCTTCTGGGCCGACGAACTGCCCTACGTGCTGGGCACCTGCATCCGCTCGCTGGAAGAGATGGGCCGCACGGGCCGATGGAGCTATCCTCCGCTGTACCAGAGTGACATCCTGGCCGCCCAGGGCAAACCCGCCGAAAGCGACCGCGACTTTGTGCACAAGCTGGTGACCGCCTCGTACGGCCGCTATGCAGAATACAGCGCCCTGGTGGCCGGCTCCGTCTCCAAGTGGGACCAGGACCGCCTGTACACCACGGATACCGTGCTCATCGTGATGGGCCTCACGGAGGCCGAGACCTTCCCGGAAATTCCCGTGAAGGTGAGCATCAACGAGTACGTGGAAATCTCCAAGTACTACTCCACGCCCAAGAGCCGCGGCTTCGTGAACGGTCTGCTGGACCGCCTCATCAAAGAAAAAGGACTATTGTAATTAATTGATTAAGATATGAATATGCTTTTCATGCTCCCCCTGCAGGCCGCCGCTCCCCAAGCGGGCAGCGCCCTCCCTACCATCCTGATGTTCGGCGCCATCATCCTGGTGATGTGGCTGTTCATGATCCGTCCCCAGCGCAAGCAGCAGAAAGAACTCAATGAGTTCCGCAACAGCCTCCGCAAGGGTGACAAGGTGGTAACCGTAGGAGGTATCTACGGAGAAATTGTAGAAGTCAGCGAAAAGACCTGCCTCATCAAGGTGGACGGAGACGTCAAGCTCCGCGTGGACAAGCAGGGTCTTGTAAAGGATTATTCCGATACCGCTCAGAAGTAAATGACACCCAAGGGCCACGTCAGATTCTCGCCCGGACCCCGGGGCCGGGAATGGATAGTATTTGTACTGTCCGTTCTCCTGGCGTTTCTGGTGTGGTTCCTGGTCAATCTCTCCCAGCAGTACACCGGCGTCATCAGCGTACCGGTGGTGGCCCAGTGTAACCTGGACGGCTACGGCTCCGAGTCTTCCAACACGGTGCTGGTAAGCGCCCGCTGCCGCACGGAGGGCTTCCGCCTGGTGCGGGAGTTCAGCCGCCGCGACCGTCAGGCCGTCAAGGTCAAGTTCAACAAGTCAGACCTCCGCCGCACCGCCCCGGGCGTATTCTGCGTCATCGGCGGCGCCAAGAACTCCTACATCAACCAGTTCTTTGGAGACGACGCCCAGCTGGAAGCCTTCATCACGGATACGCTCCGCTTTGTCTTCCCCGTGGAGAATCACAAGAAAGTGCCCGTGGATGTGCCCCTGAGCGTAACCTGCAAGTCGCAGTACATGCAGAGCGGTGCCTTCCGCGTGATGCCGGATTCCATTACGGTGTACGGAAGCGAAGAAAAACTGGAAGCCGTGGAGCGGGTTACTACGGGCCGCCTCTTCCTCTCGGAAGTGTCCAGCTCGCAGCATGGCCTGCTCAAGCTCAATCCCATCAAGGACGTCCGCCTGTCGGCCGACGAAGTGAGCTACGAGCTCCCGGTGTCCCGTTACGTGGAACTGTCGGCCAAAGTGCCTGTGGAAGTGTGGAATGTGCCCGCCGGGTCCTCCCTGCAGGTGTATCCTCCCACCGCCCAGGTGTATCTGCGCTGCGCTTTCCCCATAGCCAAAGACCCGCTGGCCACCCTCCGTCTGTACATAGACTGGAGAGATTTCAGCTCCTCCCTCACCGGCCGCTGCGTGCCGCACGTGATGCGCCTGCCTTCCGGCGTGCTGGACTACCGCATAGAACCGGAGGTCTTTGACTGCATAGAAGTTCACTGATGCGCTCCGTCCTGGTCACTGGAGGAATCGGAAGCGGCAAATCGGCCGTTTGCGCCCTGCTCAAGGAGCGGGGCATTCCTGTCTACGAATGCGACGCCAGCACCAAAGGGCTCTATGCCCGCCGTCCTTCCCTGATTACCCAGCTGGAAAAGGCCCTTGGGACCCCTTTAAGGCAGGCCGATGGCTCCCTGGACAAAGCGCGGCTGGCAGCCCTTATCTTCAGCGACAGCCAGGCCCGCGAGACCCTCGAGGGCATCGTCTATCCGCTGGTGCTGCAGGACTACCGTCGCTGGCTTTCCCGGCAGAAGGCCCCTTTTGTGGTTATCGAATCGGCCCTCATCCTTTCCAAACCGCTGTTTGACGACATTTACGATGCGGCGGTGCTGGTGGAGGCCCCGGAGGAACTGCGCCTGCAGCGGGTGATGGCCCGGGACGGTGCAACCCGGGAAGACGTTCTCCGTCGGATGCAGGCCCAGGCCTTCCCCATGGACAAAGTGGATGCCGTCCTGCCCAATGCCGGTACGGACGCGGAACTGTCGGCCGCGGTAGAGCATCTCTTTTTCGACAGAAATTCGTATCTTTGTAAGATTTTAGAAGATTAAGTAAGAATATGAAAACCGATCTCGCAAAAACCCTTTCCATCCGTGGTCAGCACGGTCTTTTCAACTATATCGCCCAGTCCCGCACCGGTGCCATCGTTGAGTCCTTCGAAGACAAGAAGCGCTCCAACTTCAGCGCCAACGCCGGCATCACCACCCTGGAAGACATCTCCATCTACACCGCCGACGGCGAGATGAAGCTCAAGGATGTCTTTGCCAAGATGCACGAGACCCTCAAGGAGGCCGATGCCCCCGCCGCCAAGGCCGCCCCGGAAGAGTTCAAGGCCCTCTTTGCCAAGGCCATTCCCAACTACGACGGAGACCGTTTCTACGTATCCCACATGAAGAAAGTGTGCGAGTGGTACAATGCCCTCAAGAACTACGCTTCGCTGGATTTCGTAACGGACGAGGACCGCGAGGCCGAGGCCCAGAAGGAGGCCTAATGCCCAAACTCCAGGTCATCACCCTGGGGTGCTCGAAGAATACGGTAGATACCGAGCACCTGCTTTATCAGGTACAAGACTCTTATGAGATCGTACCGGAAGGAGAAACCTGTCCGGTAGACGTTCTCCTCATCAATACCTGCGGGTTCATAGGAGACGCCAAGGAGCAGTCCATCCAAACCATTCTGGCCGCCGCCAAAAGGAAGGCCGATGGAGCGGTTGGGCGGCTTCTGGTATTTGGCTGCCTGTCCCAGCGCTACGCCGACGAACTGCCCGGCCTCATCCCCGAGGTGGACGGCTGGTTCGGCGCCCGGGAGCTGGATCCCCTCATCAAGGCCCTGGGCTGCCGCCCTCGGCCCGAAATGAGCCATGGACGGCTGCTGGAAGGGGAGTACAAGCCCTACGCCTATCTCAAGATCTCCGAAGGCTGCGACCGCCGCTGCTCGTACTGCGCCATTCCCTTCATCCGCGGAAAGCACATCTCCGTTCCCATGGAGAAGCTGGTGGCAGAGGCCAAGGCGCTGGCCGCCCAGGGCGTGAAGGAGCTCATCATCATTGCCCAGGACACCACCTACTACGGTCTGGACCTGTATGGCAAGCGCTGCCTGGCCCAGCTGCTCCGCAAGCTCTCGGAGGTGGAGGGCATCGAGTGGATGCGCATCCACTACTCCTATCCGGCCGATTTTCCGGAGGATGTGCTGGACGAGATGGCTAACAATCCCAAGGTTTGCCGCTACATGGATATCCCCCTGCAGCACGTTTCAGACGAGGTCCTGGACAAGATGCACCGCCACGTGGACGGTGCCTGGACGCGGGAGCTCATCCGCCGCATGCGGGAGCGGGTGCCGGGCGTTGCCCTTCGTACTACGCTCATCGTGGGACATCCCGGGGAAACATCGGCCCATTTCAAAGAGCTGGTGGATTTTGTGAAGGAGGCCCGCTTCCAGCGGATGGGTGCCTTTACCTATTCGGAGGAGGAGGGAACCTACGACGCAGAGCATTTCAAGGACACCATCAAGCCTGCCGTCAAACAAAAGCGCTTAAATGAGCTCATGGAAGTGCAGCGAGGCATTTCTTTTGCATATAATCAATCCCGGATTGGCACCCAGGTCCGCGTGCTGGTAGACGCCTTTGCAGACGGCGTCCTGGTCTGCAGAAGCGAGTTCGAAAGCCCGGAAGTGGATGGCGAAATCCTGGTAAAGTACACGGCAGAGGCCTTTGACGGGGCAGAACCCAAGTCCCTGGTGGGACAGTTCCTCACCGTCAGAATCACGGCGGCCGATGAATACGACCTTAGTGCAGAAGTAATATGAAAAAACTGACTTGGCTCCTTTCGGCAGTCCTTTTTGTGGCGGCTTGCTCGCCGCAGGTTTATCCCTTGCACCTGGGTGTGCGCCAACCCTCCGAGTCCGGCCTCACCCTCGTCGGTAAAACCGCTTCCATCGTTTACATGGACGGCAACAACCAGGTAGATTCCCTTTTCGACCGTCAGGTAGCATCGGCCCTGGCCCGCGCCCTGGAGGCCGATTATTTTAACGGCCAGGAGGTCATCGGCCTTAGCCGCATTGCCAGCCCGGACAGCGTGGGTACCGACCTCATGCACAACCTGGTGATGGAAACCGGAGGAGACGTGATCTTCCTCCTCAATTCCTCCCTGGGAGCCCTGGACATGCAGGCCAACAAGCCGGTTTCCGGCGCCACCTCCGTGGATTCGGCCTATGTGGCCGTGGCCACCATGCCGGTCCAGACGCATCTGTACGTGTACGACAGCATGGACAAGGACGAGGTCAAGCTCCACAAGGGAAAAGCCATCCTCAAGCTCAATGTGTTCAACAGCGGCATCACATCTGAAGACGGGCTTAAAACGCTGGCCATGGCACAGGTCCCGGACTATGCAGAAGAAGTGGGAGACCGCATCTCCCGCCGCTTCCTATCCACCTGGAGCAACGAGAGTTTCAGCTTCTATTACTTCGAGGATTACAGCTCCGAGAGCTGGTTCACGCCGCTGCAGCATGCAGCCGATGAAGAATACGCTAAAGCCATTGACGGATGGGCTCTTATGGTCAAGGAAGGAAGCTCCATCAAACGGGCCTGCGCGTGCTTCAACATAGCCCAGACGTTCTTCCTGATGGGGGACTACAAGCTATCGGCCCGCTGGCTGGATGAGGCCGAAAAACTGGAGAACCTTTCGCAGGCTCCCGCCCTCCGAAAAAGACTGGCTGTTCGCTTGGAAAAATAAGGGAATATCAGTAACTTTGTAGACTGGAAATTTAAATTCAAACACAGATACTTTTATGGCAAACATCGATCTCAAAAAGTACGGTATCTCGGGTGTGAAGGAAATCCTTTACAACCCCACGTACGAGGTTTTGTACAACGAAGAGACCAAACCCGGTCTCGAGGGTTTTGACAAGGGCCAGGTGACGGAGCTTGGCGCTATCAACGTGATGACTGGTGTCTACACCGGCCGTTCCCCTAAAGACAAGTACATTGTCTACGACAACACCACCAAGGAAGGCAAACCCGGAGAAATCTGGTGGACCACCGAGGGTTATCCCAACGACAACCACAAAATGTCCGTTTCCGTCTGGAAAGAGGTCAAGAAACTCGCCATCAAGCAGCTCAGCGGCAAGCGCCTGTTTGTAGTGGACGGTTTCTGTGGCACCCACGCCGATACCCGCATGAAGGTCCGCTTCATCATGGAGGTGGCTTGGCAGGCCCACTTCGTGACCAACATGTTCATCCGTCCCAAGAACCAGAAGGAATTCGACCAGGAACCCGATTTCGTGGTTTACTGCGCTTCCAAGGCCGAGGTTAAGAACTACGAGGCCCTGGGTCTCCGCAGCAGCACCTGCGTAGCCTTCAACGTTACCTCCAAGGAGCAGGTTATCCTGAACACCTGGTACGGTGGTGAGATGAAGAAGGGTATGTTCTCCATGATGAACTACTACCTCCCGCTGAAGGGCATCGCCGCTATGCACTGCTCTGCCAACACCGATATGAACGGTGAAAACACCGCCATCTTCTTCGGCCTGTCCGGTACCGGCAAGACCACCCTCTCCACCGACCCCAAGCGTCTCCTCATCGGTGACGACGAGCACGGCTGGGACAACAAGGGTGTGTTCAACTTCGAAGGCGGCTGCTACGCCAAGGTAATCAAGCTGGACAAGGAGTCCGAGCCCGATATCTACAACGCCATCCGTCGTGACGCCCTCCTGGAGAACGTTACCGTGGACAAGAACGGCAAGATTGACTTCAACGACAAGTCCGTCACCGAGAACACCCGCGTAAGCTATCCTATCTACCACATCGAGAAGATTGTCCGTCCCGAAAGCCACGGCCCCGCAGCCAAGCAGGTGATCTTCCTCAGTGCAGACGCCTTCGGTGTCCTGCCTCCGGTTTCCATCCTCACCCCTGAGCAGACCAAGTACTACTTCCTCTCCGGCTTCACCGCCAAACTCGCCGGTACCGAGCGTGGTATCACCGAGCCCACTCCTACCTTCAGCGCCTGCTTCGGCCAGGCTTTCCTGGAGCTGCATCCCACCAAGTATGCAGAGGAACTTGTGAAGAAGATGAAGAAGAGCGGTGCCAAGGCATACCTCGTGAATACCGGCTGGAACGGTACCGGCAAGCGTATCTCCATCCGTGACACCCGTGGTATCATCGACGCCATCCTCAGCGGTGCCATCGACAAGGCCCCTACCAAGGTGATCCCTTACTTCAACTTCACCGTTCCCACCAAGCTGGAAGGTGTAGACACCGGTATCCTCGATCCTCGCGACACCTACAAGAACGCCGCCGAGTGGGAAGAGAAGGCCAAGGACCTCGCCGGCCGCTTCATCAAGAACTTCCACAAGTACGAGAGCAACGCCGCCGGTAAGGCCCTCGTGAAAGCTGGACCTAAGCTCTAGTCTTTCCATCACTTACGATTATAGGGGTGCACCATCCGGTGCGCCCCTTTTTGCGTAAAGTGCTGAGGGTAAAGGAGGAAGGGTAGGCACTCCCGGGGGACTCCGTTCCGCGCTTCGCGCTCCACTCCGGCCCCTCCCACTTCGTGGGCCCCTCCCCCTATACCGGTCCGGGGGTGGACAGGCCCCCGGGAGTGCCTACCCTTCCTCCTTTGGGAACTCCGAAACAGGGAAGATTTCATAATGCGGAGGAAATGATGTAACTTTGTGGCATTATGGAAGATACATTTGACGTAAAGATGCTGAGCGACAGCAGGGAAGGAGCTGTGAGAAAGACCTCTTTCCAGACTTGTGCTGTGGTGTGCTCAGAACAGATTGACATTGAAACGGAAGGGGACACCATCCGCAAAGTTCAGTATACCAAGGGTTGCCATGGAAATACGCAGGGCCTGTCTGCGCTCTGTGTGGGCATGAAGGTGGCCGATGTGATAGCCCGTCTGGAGGGCATCAACTGCAAGGCCCGTGGCACCAGCTGCCCGGACCAACTGGCCCGCGCCCTCAAAAAGCTCTAGCAACAGCCCTTCCTCCTGCTCTCTTTGCCGCCTCGACACAAAATCGGCCTTCTAGGGCATTCTGAGCGTCGAGGCTGTCGGTTGTAAAAAAGCGTTAACAGGATTTGTTAACGCTTTTTTACAACTTGTTAACGCATTTTTACAATCTGTAAACTCTGACGATACATCCGTTCCAAAAAATGATGTAATCTTTGTAGCCGATTTATAGAGAAAAACTATGGACTGGCAAAACATTTTGATGATCGTCATCGCAGCCTTACTACTTCTAGTCTGGCTACCTGCTTTGGTAATCTCCGTACGCAAAACACTAAAGCAAACCAACGGTAACGAAACGAGAAAGGATAACAACGACAATAACAATTAGTATTCAACTATGGATCAAAAACACAAAAAACTGTATGAAACTCCAACTACAGAGTTGGTGGAAGTGCAAATGGAGAACAATATTCTCCAAGGAAGTGGTATTAGTCCGGCCGGCATGCCTGATGGTATTTCATGGGAAGACTTTTAATCCAACTAACGCCAAAAGCCGCGTAAGAGATTCATCAATTATTAATCAATTCTGACAATGAAAACCAATAATACTCTTTTATTATATACCCTCTTTCTTTTTGCATCTGCGGTCACATTGATTTCTTGCTCAAAAGAGAATGAGAATAACACTGTCAATGAAGATAATCAGATTTGGAAGGTAAGCATCAAAGCAAGCCCGGCAGATCAGACCCGGGCTATCAGCGTTGGTGGAAATGATGGACGCACGCTCTATTTTAACTGGGACGATGGAGATGCAGTAGAAGTTTTGAAGTCCGGAGCCTCAGTAGGTTCTCTTACGGCCGATAAAAGCGCAGGCAACACGGCTTTCGCTACGCTTGACGGCACGCTTACGGGAACTTTTTCCGTTAACGACGAGGTTAAACTCTACTATCATACGGCCACTTTGGATTATACTGGCCAGGTGGGAACGCTCGCAGGCGTATCCACCGATAAGAGCTATCTGGAAGCCACTTCTACTGTGAAATCTGTCGATGGAAGCGGTGGATTCTTAGCCATGACTGACGCTGCCTTCCGCCCTATGCAAGCCTACTTAGATCTCACATTCACAGATGGAAGCAGTAGGCCCCTCAATATCTCCAGTCTTGAAATCTGGGCCGAAGGAGGAAAGTTAGTAAAGACCAAGGCCATCGACGGCACCACCACCTATGCAACCGAAGCCGAGCCCCTCATTGTTACCCCCGCGTCGGCCACCAACAAGTTCTTCCTGGCCCTGCGTGATGAAAACGGAGCGGCCAATAAATACCATTTTAAGGCTACTGTAGGAGGTTACACTTTCACCTATGAAGGAAATAAAAACTTAGAATACGGACACTTCTATGGGGGAGACGTAGCAATGGCTATTTCGGGCGTTAAATCGATGCCCCTTACCATAGAAGCCAAAGTCGATGATGTGGATGTGAGGTTCGATAGTGAAAAAACTATTGAGTACAGCATCGATGGCGGTGCTACCTGGACTCCCTATAAGAAATCAGGTTTGTTCTTCGAGGTAATGGTCACTCTTGACAAAGCCGGCGATAAAGTGATGCTCCGTGGCGAAAATGATACGTATGATGGTAGTAATATTATTCTCTGGGAAGATTGTTATGTATACGGCAACATCATGAGCCTGATCAGCCCTACAGGCTATGCCTCTCTTACAACACTGACGGGAGATAGTACTTTTGAAGGGTTGTTTAGTGGTTCAAAGGTATATAGTCATCCGGTTGTTCCGCTGATTCTTCCCGCTACCACTTTGACGGAAAGTTGCTACTTAAATATGTTTCAATCTACGAATATTACTACCGCACCGGACCTCCCTGCCACTGCGCTGGCCGCCAACTGCTATGAAGGTATGTTCTCCGGCTGTAAGAGTCTGGCTACTGCGCCTGAATTACCCGCCACAACGCTAGCTAAGAGCTGCTACCAAGAAATGTTCTACGGTTGCGAAAGTCTGACCACCACGCCTGACCTGGCCGCAACAAATCTGGCTGAGAGCTGCTACGAAGACATGTTCAATGTCTGCTTGAATCTAACAACGGCTCCTTCTATTCTGCCGGCTACCACACTGGCTCCTAGATGCTATTCCGCCATGTTCTATGGCTGTAAAGAACTAACTTCTGCGCCTATCTTACCGGCAGAATCATTGACCAGCTTCTGTTATTCTGTTATGTTTAATGGCTGCACAAAGCTCACCAGCATAGTATGTCTTGCAAAAGACAAACTGGACGAGCCGGATTGGAGTTTTTATGAATGGACTGGATTTGCAACAACGGGCACTCTGTACATTAATCCCGATTTGGTACTAGACGCTCCGGCAACCTTCCCGTCCGCTCTTCCTTACCCTTGGGATTGGACGCGAAATGATGACTATCTCACTGGCGATGAATTTGGCGTTGTTCCGCACGGATGGACGGTGCAGAAATATGTCCCTGCTATTCCGTAACCTGAATCTCCCCTCCCGGTCTTTGTAAGGGGCCGTGGAATATAAACAATTCATACATAGCGCATTGTGAAAATCCTCCTCCGCATTTTACGGAGGAGGATTTGTGTAAGAGTCTGTGTAGCAGCGACTTCCATCTCACGGCTGAGAGGGAGTGCCTACTCTTCCTCTAGAAGGGCATAGCGTCGTAGAAGAGGCTGTAGGAGGGGAGGAAATACAGGAGTAGCAGGAGGGCGAGCCACCAGGGGAGGAGGCAGAAGAGGAGCACGGCCCAGATAATCCCCGTGATGGGCCAGAGCAGGAGCCGGACCAGGAAACGGGCCGAGTTGCAGAAGGCTTTGTCGGCAAGTTTGCTGCAAAGGACTTCGGCGGTGAGCCACATGGGGAGGCTGAGGACGGCGGCCAGGAGCCAGAAGGGAAAGAGCAGGATCCGCTGCCAGACGGGCAGTTTCCCGGAGGGGGCCGATGCCCACACCAGGCCGCTGAGGCGCTGGTGAAGCTCTTCGCGGAAGGCCTGGTACTGTTCGGCCTCCGACAGGTCTGCATGGGCGGCCAGGAAGGCATTCACGTCCAGAGGCTCGCCATACTTGATATGGACAAACCGTCTGTAGTGGAAGAAGTCCCCGTAGTTGATGCCGGTGGGCACCACAACGGTGGGGCGCTGGGCGGCGCTGCGGAACGCGATGCGCGCGATGCCCTTCTGGATGGGCTGCACCTCGCGGCCCGGCGTGTGACGGCCTTCCGGAAACAGGCAGAAAGGCACGTTGTGGGCCAGCGTGTCGTCAATCTCGTCAAAAGTCTGGTAGTTGTCCGTCACAGAGCGCAGGCCGTCCCTCTCCCGGGTCATGGGGAGAATGCGGAGGAAGCGCAGCGCCTTGTTGGCCAGGGGCTTGCGGAAGATATCGGCCCTAGCTCCAAAGACCGTGGGCTCCCTGCGGGTCTGCAGCACCATCAGCGCATCCATCAGCGTGTTGGTGTGGTTGGGCGCTATGATGACGGCTCCGTTGTCGGGAAGCTCTCCTTCGGCCTTGAAAATGCCAAAGCTGGCCCGGGTGCAGTAGTCTACATACGGGCGAAGGAGGCTGTACGCGCGGTTATGCTCCCAGATCTTAGGCATCTCTCTTGCTCAGGTTGAAGATGGTGGCTACGGTAAGGCCGGAAATGATGTGCCAGATACCCCACCAGGCCGTAATGACCAGCATGCCTCCGTGCGGCGGGAAACCGGCAAACAGGGACGTACCCAGCATGAGGGCCAGGCCCAGGCCGGAGTTCTGGATGCCCGTCTCGATGGTGAGGGTGCGGCGGTCGCGGAACGGGACCTTGGCAATGGTTCCCACGCCAAAGCCAATGCTCAGAGCCAGGAAATTGTGGATGAGAACCACAATGAAGATGTACTTGATGCATTTGAGGAAGGCGTCCAGGTTGCTGCCGAAGGACAGCACCACCATGGCAATGAAAATCACGATGGACAGCCACTGCAGGGGCTTCTTAAGGGCATTGGCCACCTTGGGCAGGTACTGGTTGGTAAGGATACCCAGACCCAGCGGAATACCCAGCAGGATAAAGATGGTCTTGAACACATCCCACAGCGGAATCACCAGGGTAGGGATTTCGGCCGATACGGCGGCGCTGTGCAGGTAGATGGAACCCCAGCACCAGAAGTTGAAGGGCGTCAGGAGCACCGCCAGGGCGGTGGAAATGGCCGTAAGGCTTACGGAGAGCTCCACATTGGCCTTGGCCAGGGAACTCATGAAGTTGGAGATATTGCCGCCCGGGCAGGCCGCCACCAGGATCATGCCCAGGCCCATCATGGGCGAAATCCAGCCCGTGAGCAGGATGGCCAGCAGGCAGGTAAGCGCCGGCAGCAGCACCAGCTGGCAAAGGATGCCCAGCAGCACGCTCTTGGGCTTTTTGAAGACCTCTACAAAAATGTGGGGCTTGATGCCCAGGGCGACGCCGTACATCACAAAGGCCAGGACAATGTTGATGGTATTCATACCACCGGCATTCAGGGTAACCTGGATGCTGTCGATGGTATTCATTACTTCCTGTGTCATATAGTATTAGGTTTTAGTCGTTGATGACAAGGCCGTCATAAGCGGGCCGAACATCTTCCGGCAGCTCATGGCAAAACTCCTCATAGGGAGGGAAGGCATGGCTCAGATGGGTGAGCCAGGTATGTTTGGCACCAATGCGGGCCGATAGTTCCAGAGCCTGCTCCAAAGAGAAGTGCGAATGGTGGGGATAGTACCCCACGGTATTGAGGGTCACATGCTCCAGGCCCCGGAGCTTCTCCAGCTCGGAATCGGGCAGGGAACTCATGTCCGTAATGTAGGCGATGTTGCCAAAGCGGAAGCCCAGCACGGGCATCTGGTCGTGGTACCCGCGGATGGGAATCACGTTGGGGCGCTCCCGCGGCGCCTCCAGCACGGCGTTGTCAGAGGGCTTGAGGCTGCCATCGGCCTGCCTGTAAAAGTAGCCCTGGTCGTGTACCCACTCCAGGTCTCCGGTGCCCTGCAGGGAGTCTACCCGGAAAGGCCGATCATCAATGAGGTGGATGTGCCACTCCGGTGCGCCGGGGTACTTGTGCTCTGCAAAAGCGTAGGCGTAGTCGTTCCGAAGTGTCTTCAGGACCTTTTCTTCGCAGTAAATCTCGGCGGCCTTGCGGTCTATGTAGTTGAACGAGCGCACGTCGTCCAGGCCGCCGGTATGGTCTTTATGGTTGTGCGTGAGGAGGATGGCGTCCAGGTGACGGATATCGGCCCGCAGCATCTGGGTGCGGAAATCGGGACCGGCGTCCACCAGGATGTTGAGCCCGTCCATTTCAATGAAGGCCGATGCCCGGAGCCGCTTGTCCCGCGCGTCCGCCGACCGGCACACCCGGCACTGGCACCCAATGATGGGCACCCCCTGCGACGTTCCCGTCCCCAAAAATGTGAGCTTCACACTCATAGCACAATCTTTTCCAAAGTATTCACCCGTGCGGGGTCGTAAGGCCGCTCCACCCGGATGTAATTGCCCGTGTAGCCGCCCATGATGCCGTTCTTGACGGACGACTCCCACAGCACGGTCTCTTCCAGGCCCTTGTTGGCCGCCACAAACTGGGCGTGCAGTTCTTCGCATAGCGCCTCCAGCCGGGCCACTCGTTCCGTCTTAAGGCTGTCCTGCACCTGGTCCTTCCACTCCGCGGCCCGCGTACCGGGACGACGGGAGTAGGGGAACACATGGATGAAAGCCGGCCGAACCCGCTCCTTCAGGAACGTGTACGTCTCCTGGAACAGCTCCTCGGTCTCTCCCGGCAGTCCCACAATCACGTCAATCCCAAAGAATACCTGCGGCTCTCCCGGCCTTTCCAGGGCCTTCCGGATATAATCAATGCGGGAAGCGAACAACTCCGTATCGTACCGCCTTCCCACCTTCTTGAGCAACGTATCGCTGCCGCTCTGCAGCGGAATATGGAAATGCTTCTGGAACTTGGTCCCGGAAGCAATCCAGTCCACAATCTCCGGCGTAATCAGATTGGGCTCAATGGACGAAATCCGGTACCGCTCAATCCCTTCCACCTCATTCAGGGCCTTCAGAAGGTCCAGGAAACTCTCACCGGTAGTCCTTCCAAAGTCTCCCGTATTAACCCCCGTGAGCACCACTTCCTTTACCCCCTCTGCCGCAATACTCTCCGCCATCTTCACGCATTCACAAATGGGAATATTCCGGCTCCTGCCCCTGGCAAACGGCACCGTGCAATAAGCACAAAAGTTGTCGCACCCGTCCTGCACCTTCAAAAAGGAACGCGTCCGCTCCCCGCTGCTATAGGCGCCAAACACTCCCGAAGTGGAGGAGGGTGTTGTCTCCGCAACGGAGGGAATAATCTCCTTTTTCTCCGTGGCACCAAACACCTTCCAGACACCGTCGATGGCCAGGAGCTGGTCTTTGCGGAGTTCGGCGTAGCAGCCGGTGACCACGATGCGGGCTTCGGGGGCTGTCTTGTGGGCGCGGCGGATGAGGTTCCGGGACTTCTTTTCGGCCGTTTCTGTTACGGCGCAGGTATTGATGAGGTAGACATCGGCCTGGGCGGTCCAGGGAACGACCTCCCATCCGGCGGCTACAAAACCGCGCTCGTAGGTGGACGTCTCGGCGTAATTGAGCTTACAGCCCAGGGTGGTGAATGCTATCTTCATGCGCTAAGGATCAAAAATACACAGGGCCTCTTGCCAATGGTAAGGGGCTTGGACTTCCACTCTGCTACCGTGTGAGTCTGGATAAACTGGTCGGGGCAGGTGAGATTGGCGGCTACACAGACACGGGTGTGGCCATTGAGGCAAGACAACAAGTCTGCCATCAGGGAATCATTCCGGTAGGGCGTCTCAATGAGAATCTGCGTCTGGCGAGCACTGGCCGATCTTTTCTCCAGCGTACGCAGGGCGGCCCGTCTCTCCTCCGTCTTGGCGGGGATGTAGCCCACAAAGGCAAACGACTGGCCGTTGAGGCCGGAGGCCATGAGGGCCAGCATGAGGGAAGACGGTCCCACCAGGGGAACCACTTCGATTCCGTGCCGATGGCACAGGGCCACCAGAAGGGCACCGGGATCTGCCACGGCGGGAAGGCCGGCCTCGGAGAGAAGGCCCACATTTCGGCCCTCATCAAAGAGCTTGGCAAAGGCCTCTACCTCCTGCGGACGGGTGTGCTCGTTGAGCTCGTGGAACTCCAGGCCGTCAATATGCCCCTTGAGCCCGGCGGCCGACAGGAACCGACGCGCCGTGCGGAGCTCCTCCACCACAAAGCAATTGAGGGTGGGGATGACCTCCAGGACGGAAGCCGGGAGCACCCGGGCCGGGTCTCCTTCTCCCAGGGGAGTGGGTATGAGGTATAATTTACCTTTGGACATGGGCTTTACCGGTTGTATCTATCTGAATCTTTACTTCTTTCAGGGGTTGCTTGGCCTCTTCCAGGGCTCGCTGCTCCTTCTGGGCGCGGGTGCTGAAGAGCTCCCGGAACAGTTGGGCAAAGGTGTTGAACTCCATCTGGTAGGCAATACCGGCACCGTGGCGCTGGCTGTTATCCAGGAAGGAGGAGAGTTGGTCGGCGGCGTGGGTGAAGAGGTTGAGCCGCAGGGCGCCGTTGCGCGTGAGCTTGATCTCCGCGTCCACGTTACCGGCCACCTCGTTGGTGGAGGTGGCGCCCAGGCGCTCGCGGTTGCCCACGGAACCGTTCACAATGACGCGGTTGTTGAACAGCTGCGTGCTCACGGCCACGTCAAACAGGTTGGTACCATACTGGGTGGACTTGTAGTTGAGACCCAGGTCCAGCGGAATGTTCAGCTTCTGGAAGATGTTGTTGAGCTGGCCGGACATGATACTGGAGACGTTGGAGAAGAGCACGTCGGAGCCTCCTGCGCTAATGCCGGACTCTTCCGAGGGCAGGAAGTTGCCGGCCACCAGCAGGTAGATGAACTGCTTCTGGATCTTGTCCTCCGTGTTGAAGGCGGCGGCTACCTGGGCCTGCACGGTGGGGTTGAGGTCCGGGATGTCAATGGAGAAGTGGAGCTCCGGATTGCGGAGCTTGCCGGTGATATCGATGCCGCAGTTCACCGTACGGCAGGTGGAGGCGCTTTCGTCGGCCGTGAGGTTGGACAGGCTGGCCTTGGTCACGTACAGGCCGTGGACGTTGAGGTCGGAGTCCATGACGTCTCCGTTGAAGCGCACGGAACTGCCGTCCTGAATGGTAAAGTCACGGCTCACCAGGCTCATGGCGCTGAAGTGGAAGCTGCCGCTGGTGAGCGTGTAGTTGCCGTTCATGGTAAACTGGCCGGTGCGGGAGCGGCTCACCAGGTCGATGGTACCGTTGCCCGATCCCTGCAGGGAACTCTCGTTGTTTACGTCAATGAACACCTGTGCGGCAGGGGTGGCGTGCACCCGCAGCTCCACGTTGAGGTCGGAGATTTGTTTTCCGGAAGGCGCGCCGCTGGCCATCATCTTCTCGTAGGGATCCTGCTCCTGTGCGGGCTCCACAAACGTGAGCAGCTCGCGGGAACTGTCACCGCTGGTGGACCCCAGCGGCACGTGCAGCTCTCCGGAGCGCGTGGTGGCGTCAATGGTGAGGTTAATCCGGTTCAGGTCTCCGGTCACGTCCACGCGACCGTCGGCGTACAGGTTGCCAAAGAAAGCCTGGTCCGGCGTGCTGGCCGTATTGAGCGCGTGCATCTGTTCAATGTTGGCGTGGATGTCCAGCCCCAGGTTCTTGAAGTTGTTGAACAGGAGGGCGCCTTCGAGCGTTCCCTTGCCGTTCTGGCCGTCAAACAGCTGCAGCTGATTAAAGTACAGCCCCTTGTCCCTCACTTCCAGACTGCCTTCCGCAATGTACGGAACCCGAGTGAACTCCAGTTCCAGCAGACCGTCCTGCAGTTTGAGGTCCTGGCTGGCAAAGTGCAGCGGCGAGCCCAGCTTGCCGGACACCTCCACCTGGCCGCCCAAATAACCTCCAAAGTTGGAGAACAGGCCGGTTAGGATGGGAGCGATGTACCCCATGTTGAATCCGTCCAGGCGGGCCGATGCAGAGAAGTCCTTGCTGGAAGGCGCCAGATAGGCCTGGGCATCCAGCGTAGCATGCCCGTTGAGGGAATTGCGCAGTGTAGCGGCAAAACGGTTGTTCTGTTCCTCGTAAGTGCTATAGATATTGAGCGTTCCCAGGGGCTGCCCGGAAACGTAGGCAGAGTCGCATTGGATATTGGCCAGCAGGCCGATGGAAGGCTTGGTGGGAGAGATGATCATGGCGTGGCCGGTGGCCAGGCCGGCCAGCTCCGGCGTGCCGCCCGTGAAGGTATTCAGGATATCCAGGTCAAACTGGTCCATGCGCACGTGCAGGGTATCGGACCGATGGGCCTTGAGGGCCCCCTCGATGAGCAGCGACTGCAGCTCATGCGTGGCCTGGAGCCGTTCCACTTCCACGTCTCCGCCGTCATACACGATGTTGCGGGATTCCAGCTTCCACTCGTCTCCGCCCAGCCGGAAGTGGGAAGGATTCACCTGGCCGGTAATGGCCAGGCCGCTCTCCTTGTGCTTCAGGCCGGCGGTCAGGTCAAACTGGCCGTAGGTCTTCTCATCGTCCTGGTTGTCAAAGGTATAGCCCAGGTTTACCTGGTTGTCGTTGGCATGGAGGGCAAAGCGGTTGTTCAGCAGTTTTCGGCCTCCCAGGTCCAGCGTACTGCCCGTGATCACGGCCTCCAGGGCGCTGTCTCGGTTGTTGGCGTCCAGCTGGAAATCGCGGATGTAGCGGTTGTAGTGCGCCAGTCGGCCCGAAGTCACATGGGCGGTGAGGAGGCCGGCGCGGCTCACCTGGATCTGGGCCGATGTATTCTTCTCCACATACAGACCCGGCACAAAGAAGCTCAGCAGCTCCTGCGCCCGGAGCACCTGCAGGGCCAGGTTGTAGGAGGCCCCACTCCAGTTCTGGGACGGGGCGTCGGCCAGGGCGGGCAGCTCTTTCTCCACCACCAGGTCCTTCACATCCTTGGCAAAGCGCAGGATGGATTCCGAACCAGCGTACTGCATGGTGAGGATGCCGGAGCTCACGTTGACCGTGTGCACGGTGTCCTTCTGGTGGGCGGTGATAAACAGATTGCCCATTTTCTGGATGCCCTCCTTGCTCTCCAGCGTAATATCGGCCAGGGTAACCACGCCGTCCAGGTGCTGGGCGTCGGAGCGGCGGAGGTCGCTGTCCAGGGTAAACTGGACGCCGGCAATCTCCCGGTTGTTCAGGTGGAGCTTGTCCAGATCGGCCTTCTCCACGTTGAGGTTAAAGCGGTACAGGGCGTTGGGCGTGTCTCCCAGGTCCAGCTGGCCGTTGAACCGCACCTGGAGGTTGGGGTCCTGCGATACCAGGGAGGCCTTGAGCGACTCATTCTTATAGCTTCCGCGGGCCGATATGCCCGTGTAGGTATATCCTTTGGCTTCCAGGGCGGCAATCTGGAGGGTATCCAGCTGCAGGTCCATCTTGCCGTTGTCCTTGAAGGCCACGTCCAGCGAGGTGCGCATGGAGAGGGGACCCAGGTCTTCCGTATCCAGGATTTTGCCCAGATGCAGGCTGCTGGTGGCTACCTTGCCGCCCAGGTGCAGGTCCTTGGACGTATCCACCACGTTGCGGATGTACACGTCGGCCAGAATGCGGCCCAGGTTGGAGAGGAACTGGCCGTTCACGCCCAGGTCGTTGAGCGGGCCATGGACGCGGCCTTCAAAGTGCAGGCGCTCCCCGGGGGCGAATTTCTTCAAGTCCAGCTGGGTCTGCGGGGCCCAGGCGCGTACAAAGCCGGCCAGGCCGTTCAGGTCAAAGTCAATGGCCTTGACGTTGATGTCGTAGGTGCCGCTGCCTTCGCGCTCCACGTCGCGGATGGTGCCACTCACGTTGACGCGCACGCCGTTGTCCAGGTCCGTGGCCGTGACGTTATCCAGGTGGAGGTCGTTCACGGTACCGCGAACGTGGCCCTTGGCAATCCCGCGGAAGGTGGTCTCCAGGCTGGAGAAATGGGAAACCGTCCGGCCCAGGTCCACCAGGGATCCGTCGCGGATGGTGCCGTCAATGACCACCTTGTTGGTGAAGTCGTTGTAATCGTCGTCCAGCGATCCTTCCATCCGGAAGCTGTCCAGGTAGATGTTGGAATAGCCGTCGTTGGCGTGGAGGTCTTTTATCTCGGCCAGCTTTTCTCCCACGTTGAAACTCTTGGCGGAAACCTCCTCAAAGTGCATTCCGGTGGCCCTTTCCAGGAACTGGAGAGAGGCATTATGGCCGATGATATGGTTGTTGGACACCTTCAGGTTTTCCACGTGGCCCTTTTCCAGCAGCACGCTCAGGTGGTTCCAGTCAATGACGCCTTCCGGGGTGATACTGCCCCTCAGGCTGTCCTTCAGGGCCAGCGGGATGTTCTCCATCCGGAAGGTGAGGTTCTCCAGCTCCACCTGACGCGCGGTGAGCAGATTGCCCCAGGCGGGCGCCTTCTTTTCCTTGGGCTCGTCAGACACCAGGCCGAAGGCACGCTCCAGGTTGGTGACATTCTTTCCGGGCCGATGGGGGTCCGGCTCGGTGATCAGGTTGAAGCCGCCGCCGATCAGGCGCAGCCGGCTCACATGGATACCGCTTCCGCTTAAGAGGCCCCGTAGGGAGAACTTCACGGACAGGTTGTCCACGTACAGGATGGTGTCCAGCTGCGGAAGGGCGGGCTTGTTGTCCCGCACCACCAGGTCCTTGAGGATGATGGCTTCCAGCGGGCGGATGGAAATATCCCCGAGCTGGATGTCTGCGTCGGTGTTTTTTTGAATGATTCCAACTATACGCTTTCCCAGCGCCGTCTGTACGGCGGGGGATTGTAGGGCCACCAGGCCCGCCAGCAGCAGAATTGCCAGCAGTCCCAGAATCCAGGCGGTTATTTTGAGGCCTTTGCGCATTATCCTACAAAATTAACAATAATTTTGTATCTTTGCACCCCTAAATGTATCAACCATGGCCGATTATATCCTGGGAATAGAATCTTCCTGCGACGACACTTCTGCTGCCGTCCTGCGGGATGGTGTGCTGCTCTCCAACGTAATAGCCTCACAGCAAGTCCATAAGGACTTTGGCGGGGTGGTTCCGGAGCTGGCATCCCGTGCCCACGAGCAGAACATCGTGCCCGTGGTTTCGGAGGCACTGCGCCGCGCCGGCGTAGAGGCTTCGCAGTTATCGGCCATTGCCTTTACCCGCGGTCCGGGTCTGCTGGGATCGCTGCTGGTGGGCACCTCCTTTGCCAAGGCGCTGTCCCTTTCGCTGGACATCCCCATGGTCATGGTGAACCACCTCCAGGGACACATCTTGGCCAACTTCGTCCGCCAGCCGGATGTGCCCGTGCGGGAACCCTCGTTCCCGTATCTGTGCCTGCTGGTATCCGGCGGTAACTCCCAGATTGTCAAGGTGAACAGCCCCCTGGAGTACGAGATCCTGGGCCAGACCATCGACGATGCCGTGGGAGAAGCCTTTGACAAGTGCTCCAAGATGCTGGGCCTGGGTTATCCCGGTGGCCCCGTCATTGACCGGCTGGCTAAGCAGGGAGACCCCAACCGTTTCCAGTTTGCCAAACCCAACATCCCCGGTCTGGACTACAGCTTCTCCGGCATCAAGACCTCCCTTCTGTACTTTGTGAGGGACGAGCTGGCCAAAGACCCCAACTTCCTGGAAAACAACAAGGAAGACCTCTGTGCCAGCTTCCAGAAAACGCTCATCGACATCCTCATGACCAAGCTCATCCGCGCCGCCAAGGAAACCCGCATCCGGGAAATCACCATCGGCGGCGGCGTATCGGCCAACAGCGGCCTGCGCGAGCGGATTGTGGCCGAAGGAGAGAAGCGCCACTGGAACACCTACCTGCCGGAATTCAAGTTCACCACGGACAACGCCGCCATGATAGCCGTGGCCGGCTGGTTCCAGTACAAGGCCGGCGTACGCACCCCGCTGGACGTGGCCCCCGTCTCCCGCATGGCCGACTTCTAGGCCGCCCCTCCCTTTTGGAAATGTCGCGGATTATTCCGAACTTTGAAAGTTAGAACGACATAACCAAAAGACTTTATGGGAAAGTATAAAAACGACAAGCGGGTGGTGCTCACCCTGGATGCAGGCGGCAATTCGCTGCGCTTCAACGCCATGAGGGGAGAGCAGTTCATTCTGGAAACCATCACCCTTCCTTCCAACGCCAACAATCTGGACCTGTGCCTGGAAACCATGGTAACGGGATTCAAGAACGTGATCAACCAGTTGGGAAACGTGAAACCGGAGGCCATCAGCTTTGCCTTCCCCGGCCCGGCAGACTATCCCGCCGGCATCATCGGCGGTTTCCTGCCCAATTTCCCGTCGTTCCGTGACGGTGTGGCCCTGGGACCGTACCTCAAGGAAGTCTTCGGCATTCCCGTGTATATCAATAACGACGGTGACCTCTTTGCCTTTGGAGAGGCCCTCAGCGGCGCCCTCCCGGAGGTCAACGACAAGCTGGAAGCCTACGGCAGCAACAAGCGTTTTCGCAACCTCATCGGTTACACCTTTGGTACCGGCTGCGGCATCGGTTGCGTCATCAACGGCCAGCTCAACCGCGGAGACAACAGCTGCGTAGAAACCTACTGCCTGCCCAATCCGCACATCAACGGCGTTATTCTGGAAGACAGCATAGCCATCCGCGCCGTCAAGAGAGTCTATGCCGAACAGTCCGGCGTACAGGATGCCAGCCTCACGCCCAAGGATATCTATGACATTGCCGACGGCCAGCGTCCCGGTAACCAGAAGGCCGCCCTGGCTGCCTTCGAGGAAATGGGCCACGTAGCCGGTCTGGCCATCGCCCAGGCCGCCCAGCTCATGGACGGCATCGTGGTCATTGGCGGCGGCATTTCCGCATCGGCCAAGTTCTTTATGCCGGCTCTGCTGGAAGAGATGCGCGGCACCGTGAAAACGCTGGGAGGAGACGTCCTGCAGCGCGTCCAGATGAAGGTATACAACCTGGACGACGAGGCCGAATTTGCCCAGTTTGCCCAGGGAGAAGCCCGCGAGCTCAAGATCTACGGAACGGACAAGACCGTCACCTACGATCCTCAGAAGCGCATCGGCATTATCCTGGACAAGATTGGCACTTCCACCGCCATCTCTGTTGGCGCCTACGATTTTGCATTGGCCGAATTAGACGCCGAATGAAAGAATTCGAAATAGCCCAGAAGATAGGAAAGGAACTGACGGCCGCCCAACTGAAAGAGGCGGCCGCCAAGGCCTTGGGCGTCAAGCCCGAGCTGGTGGGCCACGTACAGGTGGTGCGCCGCAGTATTGACGCCCGCCAGGACATCCTGTACCGCTACCGCGTGCAGGCCTACCGCACCAACGAACCCTACGAGCCGTACCAGGTGGCGCCTTACAAGAACGTGGCCGATGCCGCCCCGGTGCTGGTGATCGGCGCCGGCCCGGCCGGCATGTTCGCCGCCCTCAAGCTGCTCCAGCTGGGCCTGAGGCCCATTGTCCTGGAGCGCGGCAAGGACGTAGAGCGCCGCAAGGTGGACATGGCCCAGCTTTCCGTCAAAGGGGTTATTGATCCGGATTCCAACTACTGTTACGGAGAGGGCGGCGCCGGCGCCTTCAGCGACGGCAAGCTCTACACCCGCTCCTCCAAACGCGGAGACATCCGCGAGGTCCTGCACCAGCTGGTGGCCTTTGGTGCCTCCGAGGACATCCTGATTGACGCCCATCCCCATATTGGGACCGACCGCCTGCCGGAGATTGTCAAGAATATCCGCAAATGCATCGAGGATCATGGGGGAGAGTATCACTTTGACGCCAGGGTCGCGGAAATAGATGCCCGATCGGAGTCGGGCATGACGGAGTTTACGGTTCGTTGTGCAGATGGGTCGGAGTACCGGGCAAGCAAAGTGATTCTGGCTACGGGACATTCGGCCCGGGATATCTATGAGCTGTTCCAGGCCAAAGGCTGGGCGCTGGAGGCCAAGGGATTTGCCCTGGGCGTACGCGTAGAGCATCCCCAGTGGCTCATCAACCAGATCCGCTATCACGGCAAGTACCAGCCGTTCATGCCCACGGCCGAATATTCCTTTGTGCAGCAGGTAGAAGGCCGAGGCGTTTTCTCCTTCTGCATGTGCCCCGGCGGCATCCTGGTGCCTTCTTCCACGGAAGACGGAACGGTGGTGCTCAACGGCATGTCCAACAGCGCCCGTAATTCCAAATGGGCCAATGCCGGCGTGGTGGTGCAGATAGAGCCCGGAGACCAGCCGGACCAGTACGAGGGACCCTTTGCCCTCATGGATTTCCAGCGGGATATCGAGCGTAGCATGTACCAGTGGGCCAGTACCCACGGCGCCAAGCATCCCCTGAGCGCCCCGGCCCAGCGCATGAAAGACTTCTGCCGCGGCATCGAGTCCAAGGATCTTCCCAAGACTTCCTACCATCCGGGCGCCCTTTCGGCCCCGCTGCACGAACTCCTTCCGGAGCACGTTTCTATGCGCCTGAGGCGCGCATTCCCGCAGGTAGACCGCCAGATGCACGGGTACTACACCAACGACGCTCTCCTTCTGGGCGTGGAGTCCCGCACTTCTTCTCCCGTCCGCCTGCCCCGGAATCCTGAGACTTTGGAGCACGTTTCCGTTCCCGGCCTCTACCCCTGCGGGGAAGGCGCCGGTTACGCCGGGGGCATTGTCTCCTCTGCCCTCGACGGAATCAATTGCGCCGAAGCGCTGTTTTCTTCGCTTTAAGCTAACTTAATGAGGGCTTTACCGGCCTTGCCGTCGATGCATACGGTGAGGGGCTGGTCCAGTTGCACGTGGCGGAGCCACTGGGTTTCCAACACGGCCGGAAGGGCCTCCAGGGGGCTCAGGTCCAGGCTGTCGCCGGGACGGGAGTAAGGATCCACGTTCACATAGCCGGCGTTGAAGGAGGTGAGGTTCTGGAAGAAGTGCGTCCCCTGGCTGGGGTCTACGCGGAAATCGGGCAGAGAGCACTCTACAAGGGCCTTGGCTTCGGAAATGTCGCTCCACACCACAGGCACTCCCAGGGTGGGGATGCTGGAGCCCCAGCGGCCGTAGCCGATGAGGACGTACTGCCTTCCTTCGGCCCTTAACTGGGCGTTGAGGGTGCGCAGCTCGGCGGCCATTTCTTCCGTCTTCATCTTGTCAAAGGCATCGGCCTTCAAATAGATCACATCCTTGAGGCCGGTGAGCCAGCCCGTTCCCAGAGCACTTTGGGAGGTCACGATGGCGCCGGAGCAGTCCACGTTGCGCCAGTCCACCTGGGCCTTGAGGCCGTCGGAGGAGATGGGTCTTACCTGGAGGGCGTTGAAGATGCCCGTGGAGAGCTCTGCGGCGTACTCAATCTCCACGCCACCCTGCATTTCGCTGGAGCAGATGTCCAGGAGCTCCTGAACAATCTCTGCCAGCGGGAAAGTTCCGTAACGCAGGATGTGGGAGAAGGTCACGGCCTTGGGACCGTTGGCCATGGGAGAGTCCACCATGCGCTGGTTTTCGTAGTCGTAGGTGGAGATGACCCGGTTAAAAGATGCAAACTTGCTGCAGTCGTAAATGTCCGTGCGTTCCAGGTTCACGGCGTCGTCTACACTGGTCTTGAACTTCTCCGGCTGCAGGTTGAGGGCGTACATCACCTTCTGGGTGTCCCGCATGGCCAGTTCCGGGGTAGAGGTCTGCAGCACATGCTTGGGATAGGCGGGGGAGAAGCGGAGCACCTGCTCACCGTCCACCACGGCCTTGCCCAGGCCATAGGCCACCTTGGCAATTCCTTCTTCGGCCCTCTCATGGCCGATGGGATAGTAGTTCACGCTGCGCGCCACGCCGGAAAGGGTGGGGAAGAAGTAGCCCTGGTCCTCGGCTCCGCAGACTTCCTGCAGGATGATGGCCATCTTTTCTTCCGAGATCACGTTGGCGGTGGCGGTGATATAGCCCCTGGAGGAGGCGTAGTATACTGAGGCGTACACGCTCTTGATGGCTTTGGACAGGAGGCGCAGCTGCTGGTCCTCGTTCTCCACCGACGGAATCATGTACGTGGAGTATACACCCGCAAACGGCTGATAGTAAGAGTCTTCCAGTTTGGAGGAGGAACGCACGGCCAGCGGCACATGCACCACGCGGATGAAGGCCCTCAGGACATCCATCACATCTGAGGGAAGGTTGGAGGATACGAATTCCGACAGGATCTCCGCGTCCGAAATGTCCGAATTGATCACATACTGCAGACCGTTCTCCAGAATGAAACGGTCAAAGCAGTCGGTAGCCAGCACCAGGGTACGGGGTACGGTGATGTGCACGCCTTCCCACTTGTCGTACAGACGGTGCTGGTAGAGGATGTGGTTGAGGAAGGCCAGGCCGCGGGCCTTGCCGCCCAGCGAACCTTCACCGTACCGGGCAAACCAAACCGTATCGTTGTACGTGGCGGCGTCAAAGCGGGCCACCACGCCCAGGCTTTGCTGTACGCGGTACTTGTGGATGAGCGGAATGGCCATGGCGCGGAACTCGGCCGCGCTGGGAAGGCGGCTGCTCTTGATGGCGTTGCCTTCTGCAAAGATACCGCGGGCCAGCAGCCAGCGGGAGATATAGTTCTTGCTGCGGAGCTTGTCCAGCACCTTCTCCGGCAGAGTCTCCAGCACTTCCTCCACGCCCTGCAGGTCGTTGGCGCGGGCAATCACGCGGCCCTTCTCATTGGTGGCTACAAATTCGCCAAAGCCAAATTCACGGCCGATGTATTCGGCCAGCTCATGGGTAAGCGTCTTGGAACGCTTCATCAGGAAGCCGGCTCCCAGGCTTTCGGCCACGGGGCGCATGCTCTCCTGCGAGCTCTGCATGAGGATGGGCATGCGAGGGTCGTCGGAGCGGATGAATTTGCACAGGTCCACACCGGCGTCCAGCTTCTCCTGCGAGGGTTTGTCGTGCTTGTGCAGCACAAAGCCGATATCCGAAATCACGCCCAGGAGGTTCTCCTTGTACGTATTGTACAGGTTTACGGCATCGTCGTAGTTGGTGGCCAGGAGAATCTTGGGACGGGCTCTCTTTCGCAGGATCTGCTGCTCCTCGTTGAGGGCGTCGCGAATGGCTTCCAGGTTCTGCTGCAGCACCAGTTTGTACAGCAGCGGCAGGTAAGTGGAATAGTAGCGCACGGAGTCTTCTACCAGCATGATGCACTGCACGCCGGCTTGCAGAATGTCTTCCTGTGCGTTGAGGCTGTCTTCCAGCAGCTTGATGATGGCAATGATGAGGTCCGTGCTGCCGTTCCAGTTGAACACGTAGTCAATGCAGGAACGGTCCTTGTCTTCCAGCTGGCGGGAAACCTCCTTGGAGAAGCAGGTCATGAGTACCACAGGGGTGCCCGGGGCCGATTCCTTGACCCGGTGGGCAAACTCAAAGGCGTTGTCCCCGCCGGCGTTGTACATTGCGATGACTATGTCCCAACGCTCCCCGGCGGTCACCCGTTCCAGGGCCTCCCCGGTAGAGGAGACCCTTTCAAACACGGGCGGATTGCTCAGGTTGAGTTCTGAATACTCACGGGCGATGCGCATATCCAGCCGCCCGTCTTCTTCCAACGAGAAATTGTCGTAATTGTTGCAAACCAGAAGGACCCGGCGGATCCGGTTGGTCATCAAAGCTGCATTCTCCATTTAATTATACTAAGCCTTGGTCTGTCATGGCACCGGCCACCTTGATGAAGCCCGCCAGGTTGGCGCCCTTCACATAGTTGACCGTACCGTCGGCCTCCGTTCCGTATTTGACGCAGGCCGAATGGATGTCCTGCATGATGCGGTGGAGGTAGTTGTCCACTTCTTCGGCCGTCCAGCGCTGACGCATGGAGTTTTGGCTCATTTCCAGACCGCTGGTGGCCACGCCGCCGGCGTTGGAAGCCTTGCCGGGGCTGTACAGCAGGCCCGCGCCCTGGATGATGCGGATGGCTTCCGGGGTGGTGGGCATGTTGGCGCCTTCGGCCACGCAGATGGCACCGCCCTTGACGATGTTCTCTGCATCGGCCTCCTCAATCTCGTTCTGCGTTGCGCAGGGGAGGGCAATGTCGCAGGGGATCTTCCAGGGACGTTCTCCCGGGAAGTACTGGGCCTGAGGATATCTCTGGAGGTACTCCTTGATACGGGCACGACGGATGTTCTTGAGTTCCAGCACAAAGGCCATCTTTTCCTCGTTGAGGCCTTCGGGGTCGTAGATGAAGCCGTCGGAGTCGGACAGGGTCTGGACCTTGGCGCCTAGGCGCATAGCCTTCTGGGCGGCGTACTGGGCCACGTTGCCCGCGCCGGAAATGTTCACCTTCTTGTCCTGGAAGCTCTCTGAGCGGGTGGCGAGCATCTGCTCGGCAAAGTAGCAGAGGCCGTAGCCGGTGGCTTCGGGCCTCAGGAGGGAGCCGCCCCAGGCCAGGCCTTTGCCCGTCAGGGTGCCGGTAAATTCGTCTCTCAGGCGTTTGTACTGGCCAAAGAGATAACCAATCTCGCGGCCGCCCACACCGATATCTCCGGCGGGAACGTCCGTGTTGGGGCCAATGTGGCGCTGCAGCTCGGTCATGAAACTCTGGCAGAAGCGCATGACCTCGGCGTCGGATTTGCCACGGGGGTTGAAGTCGGATCCACCCTTGGCACCGCCCATGGGCAGGGTGGTGAGGGCGTTTTTGAAGGTCTGCTCAAAGGCAAGGAACTTCATGATGGACAGGTTCACACTGGGATGGAAACGGATGCCGCCCTTGTAAGGGCCGATAGCGCTGTTGCACTGCACGCGGAAACCACGGTTGATGTGAACGTCTCCGCGGTCGTCCGTCCAGGGAACCCGGAAGATTACAATGCGTTCCGGTTCCACAATGCGCTCCAGGATTTTCTGGTCAATCAGCTGAGGATTCTCCGTGATGTACGGAGCAATGCTTTCTACCACCTCGCGCACGGCTTGGTGAAACTCGGGCTCGCCCGGATTCTTGGCGATAACCTCTGCCATGAATCCGTCAATGTAATTACGGGTAAATTGATCCATAATGGAATACGCTAAAAACTAACCAGGGCAAATATAAGAAAAAAATTTTTTTCCTTCCGTCCCGTCCCCAGATTTTTCCCCACACTTTTCCACAATCCCTTCTCCCCGTGTGTGTTTTGCCCCGTTTTCGCACACGGGAGGGAGAATTTTTTGTATATTTGTGTGTTATGGTTTCGGAACTGGTAGAGAAATATGTGTTTCTGGTGCAGACCTTTGTGGAGGCCGGGGAGAACGGTCTCACACTGGGCCAGGTGCAGCGGAAGTGGGAGAATCGGTATGGGCAGGTGTATCCGCGGCGCAGTTTCATGCACCACCGGGATGCCATAGCGGATCTGTTCGGCATCGTGATCACCTGCGACCGGAGCACCAATCGGTACCGGATAGACAGCAGTGAGAGTGCTATCGACAAGCAGGAAGCCACCGAGTACCTTATTAATACGTTCACAGTAAACAGCCTCCTCACACTGGGCAAGGAAAGGCTGAGCGGACGCGTGGCGGTGGAGGACGTGCCCTCGGGGCAGAAGTACCTCATCCCCGTGATGCAGGCCATGCTGGACAATGCCGTCCTTTCCTTACAATATAAGAAGTATCAGAGTTTACAGGCCGATGCCCGCCGCATCCACCCTTACGCCGTGAAGGAGTTCGAGAAGCGGTGGTACATTGTGGCCTACAGCGAAGAAGGGCAGGGGCTCAGGACCTATGCCATGGACCGCATCGTGTCCCTGGAACCCACCGGAGACCACTTCCAGATGCCCAAAGACTTCAAGGTGGACGAACTGTTCGAAGCCAGTTACGGCATCTATCTGCCGGAACCGGGCCAGACACCGCAGCTGGTGAAGATCCGCACCACGGAGCGGGAGGCGGCGTATCTGGAAGACCTGCCGCTGCATCCCAGTCAGCTCCGGACCGGGCCCACGGAGTTTGTGCTCCGCGTGATTCCCAACCCCGGGTTTGTGATGGAATTGCTGAGGCACGGAGACCGTCTGGAAGTGCTGGAACCGGAAGACCTGAGACTGACTCTCAAGGAAGAATTCAAAAAAGCCTACCATATTTATGAACCGTAAAATTTTTGCGCTGGGTGCAGCCCTGCTGGCCCTCGCAGCCTGTAAAAACCAAGAAATGAAACCGCAAGAAGGTTATATCGGCCCGTCTCAAATGACCATCGAAGGTGGTCAGATGACCCCTGAGGTGCTTCTGTCGCTGGGTCGCCTGTCAGACCCCCAGCTCTCGCCGGACAAAAAGACCATCCTCTATGGCGTGAGCTACACGGACATTGCCCAGAACCGCAGCGTCCGCAACCTCTTCACCATCCCCGTGGAAGGCGGTGATCCCACGCAGCTCACCTGGGACGGGAAGAGCATTGCATCGGCCCGCTGGAACCCGGACGGCAACTCCATCTTCTTCCTCCAGGGCGGCAAGCTCTTCGAGGCACCGTACAAGGACGGAAAGCTGGGCCAGAGGGTCCTGAAGGCCGATGTCCCGGGCGGCATCGACGACTATCTGCTGTCGCCGGACGCCACGCAGATGATCTATGTGGCCAACGTGCACAGCGCCGTGGAGGTGCCTTCGGACACCGACCCCCTGCTGGATAAGGCCGAAGCCTACGCCACCGAAGACCTCATGTACCGCCACTGGGACCACTGGATGACGGAGATTCCTCACAGCTTCGTGGCTACGCTGGTGAACGGCGTGGTGACGGAAGGCATGGACATCCTGGGAGGCGAGGACGTCAAGTTCCAGCTGCCCAACGGCCCCTTCCCGGACATCGCCGACCTCTGCTGGAGCCCCGACGGCCGCTACATCGCCTACACCTGCAAGAAGCTGGAAGGCAAACAGTACGCCTTCTCCACCAATACCTGCCTGTACATCTACTGCCCCCTCACCGGTGAGACCACCGCTGTCACCACCCAGGGCGGCTACGACACGCACCCCATCTGGAGCCCCGACGGGCAGCACCTGGCCTGGCTCTCCATGGAGCGCGACGGCTACGAGGCTGATAAGGTCCGCCTCATGATGGGCCGCCTGGTGTACGAAGAGGAAGGCGAAGGCCAGACCGCCAACCCCACCGTGGTGGGCATCCGCGACCTTACCGCCAACTTCAAATATAATGTAGAGGCCCCGGTCTGGGCCGAAGACAGCAACTCCCTGTACTTCAGCGCCCTGGCCGAAGGCATCGAAGGCATCTTCAATATCATCCCCGGCAACGACATCTTCCGTCTCACAGCCGATACGCTCTGGTTTGACTTTGGATCCCCGTTCGGCGTCCTGCAGGACGGCACGCTCCTCACCACCTACATGTCCCTGGACTTCCCCACGGAACTGGTGGCCGTGACGGACAACACCGTCAAGCAGCTCACCTACGAGAACGAGCACTTGCTGGGCCAGCTCGATAAGCACGAGACCGAGGCCCGCTGGATCGATACCGTAGACGGTAAGAAGATGCTCACCTGGGTGCTGTACCCTCCCAAGTTTGACGCTTCCAAGACCTATCCCGCCATCGAAATCTGCCTGGGCGGCCCTCAGGGCACGCTGTCGCAGGGCTGGAGCTACCGCTGGAACTACCTGCTCATGGCCCACCAGGGCTATGTGGTGGTGCTGCCCAACCGGCGCGGAACTACCGCCTTCGGCCAGGAATGGTGCGAGGAAATCTCCGGAGACTATATCGGCCTGAATATGCAGGACTATCTTAGTGCTGCGCGCATGATCAAGGCCGAACCTTACGTGAGCGGTGTGGCAGCCTGCGGTGCTTCCTACGGCGGCTACAGCGTCTACTATCTGGCTGGTATTCACAAGGATATGTACGACTGCTTCATTGCCCACGCCGGCATCTTCAACGAGGAGCACATGTACATGACCACCGAGGAAATGTGGTTCCCCAACTGGGACAACGGCGGACTGGGCGAAGGTCCTTCCTTCGGCGGCATCCGGCAGGGCGGTTCCCCTTGGAGCAACCTGCCCAAAGCCAAGCGCCACTACGACAACTCGCCGCACAAGCTGGTCCAGAACTGGCACACGCCCATCCTTTGCATCCACGGTGGATCGGACTTCCGCGTCCCCTACGACGAAGGCATGGCCGCTTTCAACGCTGCCCAGATGATGGGTGTGCCCTCCAAGCTCATCGTCTTCCCCAACGAGAACCACTGGATCCTCAAGCCGCAGAACGCCCTCTACTGGCACCGCAGCTACTTCAACTGGTTGGATAAGTGGATGAAATAACCCCTAGGATATTTGGGAGTAGTCCTTCGTTTGATATTTGTCCCGCTGCAGCTCTTTTAGCAGCGGGGCATTTTTTTGATCCTGGAGGGTGGGATCCTGGTCCAGGACGTGCTGGGCGTAGGCCCGGGCATCGGAGAGAATGAGACCGTCCTTGGCCAGGGAGGCTATGTTCAGGTTGATGGGCAGGCCGCTCTGCTGGGTACCTTCCAGGTCTCCGGGGCCGCGGAGCTTCATGTCTTCTTCGGCCAGTTCAAAACCATTTTCTGTGGCGCAGAGGAGGTCCAGGCGCTTCTGGCTTTCCTTGGAGACCTTGGTGCCTTTCATCAGGATGCAGTAGGAGCGCTCGGCGCCTCGGCCCACACGGCCTCTCAGCTGGTGGAGCTGGCTCAGGCCGAATCTTTCGGCACTTTCAATCACCATCACGGAGGCGTTGGGTACGTCCACGCCCACTTCGATGACGGTGGTGGAGACCAGGATGTTGGCGCGGCCCGCCACGAAGGCGTCCATGTTGAAGGCTTTTTCCTGCGAGGTCTGCTGCCCGTGGACAATGGCTACCTTGTACTGCGGCAGCGGGAAGGCTTTCACAATCTCTTCGTAGCCCAGCTCCAGGTTCTTGTAGTCCAGTTTTTCGCTTTCGAAGATGAGCGGGTACACGATGAAGGCCTGTCGGCCCTTGGCAATCTCGTCGCGGATGAAATTGTGCATGGCGTGGCGCTTGCCTTCGCCCACACAGATAGTTGTGACGGGTTTTCGGCCCGGGGGCATCTCGTCAATCACGGATACGTCCAGGTCTCCGTACAGGGTCATGGCCAGGGTGCGGGGGATGGGCGTTGCCGTCATCACCAGCACATGCGGCGGGATGCTGTTGTAGCCCTTGTTCCACAGGCGGGCGCGCTGCTCCACGCCAAAGCGGTGCTGCTCGTCCACAATGGCCAGGCCCAGGGCCTTAAACTGCACCGTGTCTTCAATCAGGGCATGCGTGCCAATGAGAATGCCGATGCTCCCGTCCAGCAGCCCGGCATGGATTTCCCTCCGTTGGGCCGCCGTGGTGGTGCCGGTGAGGAGGGCACACTTCACGCCGGTGGGTCTCAGGTATTTGGAAACATTGGCGTAATGCTGCTGCGACAGCACTTCCGTGGGGGCCATGATACAGGCCTGGTAGCCGTTTCCCACGGCAATGAGGGCGCTGAGCACCGCCACCATGGTTTTTCCGGAACCCACGTCTCCCTGGAGGAGGCGGTTCATCTGATGGCCGCTCTTCATGTCTTCGCGAATCTCCCGGATCACGCGCTTCTGGGCGCCGGTGAGCTCATACGGAAGGGCGTTGTAGCAGTCGTTGAACGCCTGGCCCACCTGGGTCATGGGGAAGCCCACGGCGTTGTGGCTGCGGATATACTTCTGTTTGAGAAGGCTCAGCTGGAGCAGGAACAGTTCTTCAAACTTGAGGCGGTACGATGCCTTGGCCAGCGCGGCCTGATCTACCGGGAAGTGGATCTGCCGGAGTGCGTAGGTGATGGGCACCAGACCCTTTTCCTTTAATATATAGTCCGGCAGGGTCTCCTGCACCACGGGAAGAACCTCCTGCAAGGCCGTAGCCATGAGTTTGAGCATCACTTTGCCGGTGATGCCGGAGTTGCGAAGCTTCTCCGTGGACGGATACACGCCCGTCAGCACGCCGGTGGTGCCGGAATCCGGGGCGTCCACCTCCGGGTGCACCATGTTGAGGCGGTTGTTAAACACGGCGGGCTTGCCAAAGAAGATGAACGTAGAGCCGGGCACCAGCCGTGCATGCATCCACTTCACGCCCTTGAAGAACACCACCTCCATCTCTCCGCTGTCGTCCGCTACCAGGGCACTCAGGCGGCTTACGGCGTTGTACTTGAGTTTTTCGGCCGGAAGTTCGGCCCCGTTTTTGGCAAACAGCCGCACTTTCTGAACCGTGGCCCGCACTTGCACTTGCGCGAGGTCCGGCTGCACATCGGCAATGCGCACGATGCTGCTGCGGTCAATGTAGCGGAACGGGTACAGGTGCACCAGATCGCCCACCGTAGCTATGCCCAGCTCCTGCTCCAGCAGCGCAGCCCGTTTGGGCCCCACTCCCGGCAGATACTGTATGGCCGTCTCCATGTTCACGGTACGAATATACGAAAAATTCCCCTTCCCGTGTGCAAAACAGGCCCAAAACACACACCGGAAGGCGGGGTAAGGAAAAAATGTGTATATTTGCCTA
>R24__coassemble_304_pt1 | contig 35374 bp, 25 predicted proteins | sample R24__metabat2_high_PE_033 | metagenome-assembled genome bin R24
GTTCATGGGCGTGAACGCCGTGCTGTACTACGGTCCCAAGATTTTTGCCGATGCCGGCTTCCCCAACCCGCTCTTCTCCACCGTGCTGGTGGGCGTGGTGAATATGCTCACGACGGTGATTGCCTTGCTCATCATTGACAAGGTGGGCCGAAAGCAGCTGGTCTGGTGGGGCGTTGGCGGCATGATTGTGTGCCTGCTTTGCATCGGCATTTATTTCCTGCCTTCTACCAACCTGCCCAACTGGTTCATGCTCACCTTCTTCCTGCTGTACGTGTTCTGCACGGCCATTAGTATCAGCGCCGTGGTGTTTGTGCTGCTCAGCGAGATGTATCCCAACCGGGTTCGCGGCCTGGCCATGTCCATTGCCGGCTTTGCGCTTTGGATTGGTACCTACCTCATTGGCCAGCTCACGCCCTGGATGCTGGAGAACCTGACGCCCGCCGGCACCTTCTTCCTCTTTGCCTTCATGTGCTTCCCGTACCTCTGGATCATGTACAAGCATGTGCCGGATACCACGGGCAAGACCCTGGAGGAGATTGAAGACTACTGGGCCAAAAAATGAGGCGCTGGCTGGTCATAGCGGGGTTGTTCTTGCTGGGCTGCGCCCGGCAGTACGACGTGGTGGTCGTTGGCGGCGGGGCCGGCGGTACAGCGGCGGCCATTGAGGCGGCGCGGGACGGGGCTTCCGTGCTGGTGGTGGAGTCCACGCCCTGGCTGGGCGGCATGCTCACATCGGCCGGCGTCAGCGCCATCGACGGGAACTATCGGCTCCGGGGCGGCCTGTTTGGGGAGTTCACGGATTCCCTGGCAGCACGCTACGGCGGGTATGAGGCCCTGAAGAGCGGCTGGGTTTCCAACATCCTCTTCAATCCCCGGGTGGGAGCGGAAGTTCTTAGGAACATGGCCGATAAGGCCGGCGTGGAGCTGCGGATGGAAACCTCCCTCCGTCATGCCCAGCGCCGACCGGGCGTCTGGAGCCTCACGTTTAGCGACGGCACCCGCATCAAGGCCCGCATCCTCATCGACGGCACGGAGCTGGGAGACGTGGCAGAGGCCGTGGGGGCAGAAGAGTTGAAGGACCGCGTTACTGCGCAGGACCTTACCTATGTGGCCATTGTCAAGGAGTATGACCATCCGGTAACGCCCGTTAAGCCGGAAGGATACAACCCTGAATTGTATCGGCACTGTTGTGACACCTGGGACAAGGCGATGATGCTTTCGTACGGCCGGCTGCCGGACGGGCACCTCATGCTTAACTGGCCCCAGGGCGGGAACGACTATTTTGCCGAGTATCTGGATATGGCGGCCGATGAGCGGGAAGAGGCTTATCGGCAGGCCAAACTGCGTACGCTGGGCTACATTTATTATCTGCAGACAGAATTGGGGTACACCAAGCTGGGCGTGGCCGATGACGTCTATCCCACGGAGGACGGTCTTCCGTTTTTCCCTTACTTCCGCGAGGCCCGGCGCATAGCCGGACGGGACACCATGACGGTAGCCGCAGCTCTGAAACCTTATGATTTTGACCTTTACACCCGCGCTGTGGCTGTGGGGGACTATCCCGTGGACCACCACCACAACCAGAATCCCCGCCGGGAAGAGCTTTCGCAACTGTGGTATGGAAAGATTCCGTCCTTCAGTGTGCCGCTGGGCGTGGTAATTCCCATAGAAACAGAAGATTTTTTGGTGGCCGATAAAGCCATGTCCTCTTCCTGGGAAATGAACGGCGGAACGCGCCTGCAGCCCGTTGTGATGGGCGTGGGCCAGGCCGCCGGGGCCCTGGCCGCCCTTGCGGTAAAAACCGGCCGCCACCCTCATGAAGTGCCGGCTTCCGAAGTGCAGGCCATCTTGCTGGACCATGGCTGCTACCTCCTTCCTTTCCTGGACCTCAAACCTTCCGACCCGGGTTTCCGGGAGTTGCAGAAGGCCGGAGTGCGCGGAGAAGTGAAGGGAGAGGGCCGAACGGTGGGCTGGGCCAACGAAACCTGGGTAAAACTACCTGAATGATATGAAAAGGAGAACGTTTTTAAAAGACGCTGCTTGGGCAAGCGTATTGGCTGCCGCCGCACCCTCCCTGGCCGCCTGTACAGCGCGGACAGATGAATCCAAGGCGGCCCGTCTGGCTGCCACGCTGCCTTATCGGCCCGACGGCACCTACACCCTGGTGCAGTTTACAGATACGCACTATATTGCAGGAGACCCCCGTAGCGCCAGGGCCCTGGAATGCGTGAAAGAGGCACTGGACGGTGTGCGGCCGGACTTGGTGATTCATACCGGAGACATCCTCTTTGGCAGGCCCGACCTGGACAGCGCCAGGGAAATCCTTACGCCCCTGGCCGAAAGCGGCATTCCCTGGGCCGTGGCCCTGGGCAACCACGACTCCCAGTTCGGCTCTTCGCGGGAAGACATGTATTCCCTTATCCGGAGCCTGCCCGGCTGCCTGAACACAAATCCGGACCCGGCCGTATACGGCTGCTCCAACGATGCCATTGCGCTGCAGGGAACCGGCGGCCCGGACCGGGTATTCTACCTTTTCGATTCCATGGATGCCGTCATTCTCAAAGGACTGGAAGAGACGCATTGCTACGATTATATCCGTACTTCTCAACTGAACTGGTACCGCTCGCTTAGCGAGCAGCTGGCCGCAAGGAATGACAATCGGCCTGTTCCGGCCCTAGCCTTCTTCCACATTCCCTTGAGGGAGATTGAGCGGGCCCTGGAAGCCCCCGGCCGCTTCCTGGCGGGTAATAACTGCGAACCGCCCTGTCCGTCCCGCGTGAACAGCGGCCTCTTCGGCCTATTCCTGGAAAGGGGAGATGTGCAGGCCATTGTTAACGGCCACGACCACGACTGCGACTATGTGCTGCGCGGAGAAACGGGTATTTACTTTATATATGGCCGATACAGCGGCTGCGACACGGTGTACAACCACCTGGGCCGGGAGGGACTTTCCGAGCAGAAGGTTTCCGGCTGCCGGGTGTTCCAGTTCCGCAGGGGAGAGCCCGGTTTCCGTACCTGGGTACGGCTGCTGGGCGGCGAGACGCAACAGGTGCTGGATTTAATCTAAGATTTTCTTATCTTTGTGGTAACCAAACAACTGACCATGCGAAAATTAACCCTTTCCCTTCTGGCTGCCGTGGCTCTTCTGTGCGCCTGCACCCAGCAAAAAGCCGCCTTCCCCATCTATGTATGGCAGGGCATCAACGAGAAAACCAATATGGATGAGCTGCAGGAGCAGATGCGCTTCTGGAAGTCACAGGGTGTGGTGGGCGTATGCCTGGAAAACAGCAACCCCGCCGTGGTAGCGGAAGCATCGGCCCGTGCCCATGCCGAAGGCCTGGAATACCATGCCTGGATTCCCTGCATGCTGCGCGCCGACAAGCCCCACAGCTGGTATGCCGTGAACCGTCTGGGCCAGAGCGCCGACGAGTATCCCGCCTACGTACCTTATTATAAGGCCCTGGACCCCCGCAATCCGGAGGTGCACAAGCTGCTGGTAGACCAGATGGTGGCCATTGCCCAGATCCCGGACGTGGATTACGTGCAGCTGGACTACATCCGCTACCCGGACGTGATCCTCTCCCGCGGCCTGTGGGACAAGTACGGCCTGGTAATGGATGAGGAATACGCCCCGGCCGACTACTGCTACTGCGACGACTGCGTAGCCGCCTTCAAGGAACTCACCGGCATTGACATCAAGGCCGTGGAGGATCCCTCCAAGGTGGCCGAATGGGCCCAGTTCCGCTGCGACCAGGTGACCGCCCTGGTCAACGAGATCTGCGCCGCCGTCCACGCCACCGGCAAGAAAGTGAGCGCTGACGTGTTCCCCGGCCCCAAGAGCCACGCCTACTGGATGGTGCGCCAGGAATGGAACAAGTGGGACATTGACATGGTCTTCCCCATGAACTACAACGACTTCTACCTCCAGCCCGCCGAGTGGGTAGGGGAGGTGACGGCCGAAGAAGTGGCCTCCGTCCCGGACAAGCCCGTGATGAGCGGCCTGTTCATCTGCCGCGAATGGAAGCGCAAGGTGGAACTGGAAGACCCCGAGCAGAGCGGCCTCATCCCGGCCGAAATGGGCATAGCCGTCAAGGGCGCCCGCGATGCCGGAGCCGCCGGCATCTGCCTCTTCACCCCCGGAAGCATGACCCCCGAACATTGGGAAGCCCTGGCAGAAGCTTTGAAATAGGCTCTGTCTCATAGAATTAAATAGTAACCCCCGCCCTCCTTTTTTCAAAAAAAATTGAAAACGAGGGGCGGGGGTTATTAAAAAACTTACTTTTTTCTTGCGGGTTTTACCGAAAGAGTGTATATTTGTATTGCGTTACGTCTAAAACCTATAACCTAAAACTACTGGTTAACACACTACCTATTTATTAACTAATCGTTGTTTTTCTATGAAAATGACAAATTTTCTTGCTGCATTTGCGGCTGCCTTCCTTCTGCTTGGAAGTAGCAACGCATTTGCCGCTGCTTCCTCGTATGAGGTGGTAGCAGATCAGCAGCAGGTCCGCATCAGCGGCACTGTTGTTGATGCTCAGGGCGTTCCCGTTCCGGGCGCCAGTGTCATCCTCAAGGGAACCTCTACCGGTACCATGACCGATGCAAAGGGTGTTTTCTCCCTGAGCGTCCGTCCCGGTGCAACGCTGGAAGTTTCCTGCATCGGCTATGTTACCGTTGAGGTAGCTGCCAAGGACAATGTCCGCATTGTTCTGGAAGACGATGCCGAACTCCTCGCAGAGACGGTTGTGGTAGGTTACGGTGCACAGAAGAAAGTGAACCTGACCGGTGCCGTTGCCGTTGTGGATGCTGAAAAAGTTCTCGACTCCCGTCCGATTCCCGATGTGGGCCGTGGTCTGCAGGGTACTACTCCCGGTATGACCGTGCAGGTAGGTTCCGCTGAAGTAGGTTCCGATGCCCGTATCCGCATCCGTGGTCAGATCGGTTCCATTGAAGGTGGTGCTCAGCCGCTCATCCTCCTGGATAACGTTGAGATTCCTTCCCTGAACCTCGTGAACCCCGACGACATCGAGTCCATCTCCGTCCTGAAGGATGCTGCCTCCGCCTCCATTTACGGTGCTAAGGCTGCTTTCGGTGTTATCCTGATCACCTCCAAGAAGGGTGCTAAGGAAATGGAGAAGGTGAGCGTGACCTATTCCGGTAATGTGGCCTTCCAGAGCCTCGCCAAGAAATACGAGATGGCCGATGTGGAAGCCCTCCACTACTGGGTAGAATCCGCCGAACGTGTGGGTAACTACAGCCCTGTAGGTGCTTTCTGGGTGGTAGACCGTGCCGGTTACAATGCCGCTGTGGCATGGAAAGAAAAGTATGGCAAGACCCTCGATCCTGATGCTCCTATGGTGTATGGCCGTGACTGGTACATTGGCGCCAACGGTACTTCCAAGATTGGTGTCCGTACCTACGATCCTTACCACTACCTCATCCGCAAGAGCACTCCCGCCCAGACTCACAACGTGTCCGTGGCCGGCAGCAAGGGTAAGACCAACTATAACATCAGCCTGGGTTATCTGAACCAGAAAGGTATGCTCAAGGTGACCAATTATGACTTTTATCGTCGTTACAACGCCAACCTCCGCCTGGACACCCAGGTAAACAACTGGCTCAACGTACACGCCGGTATGATGTTCACCAACTCTACCAAGTCCTGGGCTTTTGCCACCTCTTCCACCACCGCTGACCCTTGGTACTATGCCTTCCGTTGGGCTGCCAACTATCCGCTTGTGGCCACCGACGAGTATGGCAACAATATGCGTAACCCTGTTTACGAACTTTCTGAAGGTAAGCAGGCTACCAAGGAAACCAGTTACACCAGCGTGAACCTGGGTACCACCATTACTCCTCTCAAGAACTGGGATATCCGCTTTGACTACACCTTCGCCAACAACAACATCCAGGAACGTCATCCCGGTACCCGTTTCTATGGCGACGATCTCTGGTATGCTACGCCCCAGACTGCTAAGGATGCCAGTGGCAACATTGTTACGATTGCCAACGAATGGTCCGAGTATAATGGCCTGGGTGCTACGATCAACCAGCGCTATTTCGTTCCTTCCGACTACTACGGTGATTCCTACGACCTTATCTATCAGGATTCCTACACCGGAAAGCGTCACACTTGGAACGCCACTTCCAACTATGAACTCAACATTGCCGATGCTCATACCCTCAACTTCATGCTGGGTCTGAACATCGTGGGTTACACCGAGACGGGTGTATGGGGTCAGAAGAAGAACCTGCTGGACTACAACAATGCCCAGTTCGCCCTTGCTACCGGTACTCAGACTTCCGGTGGCGGTTACTCCTGGAACTCCACCGCCGGTTTCTTCGGCCGTATCAACTACAACTACAAGGAGAAATATCTCTTTGAGGCCAACCTCCGCCGTGACGGTTCCTCCAAGTTTATGGGTCCCCTCCGCTGGCGCTGGTTCCCTTCCGCTTCCGCCGGTTGGCGTGTAACGGAAGAGCCTTGGATGCAGTCTGTCAAGCCCGTCTTGAACTTCCTCAAGCTCCGTGCTTCCTGGGGTATGATCGGTGACCAGTCCGTTGCTTCCAGCCTCTACATCCCTACCATCGGTGCTACCACTCAGTACTGGATGCATGACAACAAGGTTACTTCGGCCTACGCAACTCCCGCTCTGGTAGACTCCAACATCACCTGGCAGGACATCGTGACCCTTGACTTCGGTGTAGACTTCTCTCTGTTCAACCAGATTGATGTAACCTTCGACTGGTATCAGCGTGACACCAAGAACATGATCGTTCCCGCTGAAGGTCTGAGCTACAACATTGGTTCCGCCGCTCCTAAGGGCAACTATGGTGACCTCCGCACCCGCGGTTGGGAACTCTCCGTCCGCTACGGCAAGACCTTCTCCAACGGCCTCAGCCTCTCCGCTACCGCCTCTCTGGCCGATGCAAGAACCATCGTAACCAACTACGGCTCCGCCAAGGGCATTGAAGGCTGGTACAACGGTAAGGAATATGGTGAAATCTGGGGTTACAAGGTAGACCGCCTTTTCCAGAACGACGACTTCGCCCGCGATGCCAACGGCAACCTGATCGAGGGCAAGGACAAGTATGGTAAGATCTATGTATTTGCCGACGGTAAAGACTATGCAACGCAGGGTCGTATCACCAGCGGCAGCCTCATCTCCGGTCCTGGTGATGTGAAGTTTGTGGACCTCAACGGTGACGGTGTCATCGACTACGGCTCCAAGCTCATCGAGGATGCTGACGGCAATCCCGCCTACGGCGACTACACCCGCATCGGTAACACCACGCCCCGTTATGAGTACAGCCTCATGATTAACGGTGACTATAAGGGATTTGACTTCTCCGTGTTCTTCCAGGGTGTTGGTAAGCGCGATATGCTGGGATCCTCCTGGACCACGATCCCCGGCTTCAGCTCCGGTGATGGTGGTATGGCCGCAACCTTCGCCAACGATTTCTGGTATGAGACCAAGGACGCCAGTGGCAATGTCATTGATGCCAACTACGACGCTTTCTATCCCAGAGCCGCCAACTGCGGACGTAGCCTCATCTTCAACATGGTTCCCAGTGACCGTTATATGCTGAACATGGCTTACTTCCGTATCAAGAACATCACCCTGGGTTATACGCTGCCCAAGTCGCTGACCCAGAAGGCCAGCATCAGCAAGGCCCGCGTGTATGTTTCCCTTGAAAACTTCTTCACCTTCGATCATCTGCATGGTCTGCCCGTAGACCCTGAAGAAATTGCAGGTTACTCCTCCTTCAACTCCAGCAACTACAACTCTGGTTTCGCTGGCGTAGGTACTCCTGCTTATAAGAGTGCATCCTTCGGTGTACAGGTTACTTTCTAACTTTATAAGGATAGTACAGATATGAAAAAGATAATCAATATCATCGCTGCTGTCGCACTGGTCTTTTCCCTGGCCGGATGTCAAAAGTTCCTGGATCGTCCGTCCAAGACTACGCTGGATGACAGCAACTACTGGTTCTCCGAGGATATGGTGCGTATGTTTGTAAACGGCGCCTACGGAGCATACTTCTTTGGATATGGCAGTGGCTGGGCCGATGCCGGCGTACCCGCTGTATTCAACAACGGCCGTCCCGAGTTTAGTGACGATGTCACCACCTCCAATCAGCTGGCCAACATCTGCCTCTCTCTTCCCGCCGACAACTGGTATCGTGCCGAGCAGGTTCAGGGAACCTACAGCGTTCTGGCCCGTCGTTCCGCCAGCACCTGGAACTTTGCCTATGTACGCAAGTGGAACCTCCTCATCGACCGTCTGAACACGATGAAGGAAGATGGTACGCTGGGTGACGAGGCTTACAACCACTGGATGGGTGTTGCCCGTTTCTTCCGTGGCTGGGAGTACTCCCGTCTGGTTGAATCCTTCGGCGACGTTCCTTACTACGGACAGAGCGTCTCCACTGACGACTTTGATGCTCAGTACAAGGATCGCGATCCCCGTACTCTGGTTATGGACGCTGTTCTCGAGGACTTTGAGTTCGCTATGAAGAACGTCCGCACCAACGACGGTACCGACTATGTCAACCGCTTTGTTGTGGGTACTGTGGCTTCCCGCTGCCTCCTGTTTGAAGGTACCTGGTATGTCTATCATAAGAACGATGAGGCTCTTAAGACCTGCACCGACATCGACGGTCACGCCAAGACCTACCTCACCAAGGCTATGGAATATGCAGGTTATGTGATGGATAACGGTGGCTTCACCTTCGATACCGATTTCCGCACCCTGTTTGGCACGCTTTACCAGCGCCCCACCAGCAAGGAAATCATCATGCACCGTTCTTATAACCGTTCCGTAAGCACCTCTTACAACCACTGCATCGCTTCTTACTGCAATGGTGACGAAAGCCAGGGTGCCTCCGGTAACCTCTCCACCCTCAAGGCCTGGATTTGCAACGATGGTAAGACTTACAACAACTCTACCGTTGCCAATGTAGACAGCTGGAGAATGCAGGATATGGTAGTTACCCGTGACCCTCGTTTCGAGGCTACTTTCTGGGATGAGCCCAAGAACAGCAGCACTGGTCTGTATGTGGAGAAGTTCATCGACCGTACCGGCCCCACCTATTCCTACAATGGCCAGGCCCGTCCTTCCGTGTATGGTTCCAACACCAACGAAAACGGCTTCCCTGTGGTCCGTTATGCTGAAACCGTGCTGAACTGGATTGAAGCCAAGGCCGAACTGGCCCAGCGCTTTGGTGGCGCCGCCGTTACCCAGGGCGACATCGACAAGTCCATCAACGCTATCCGCAAGCGCCCTCTGGATGCTACTGCTATCGCTAAGGGTGTGAAGAAGACTGCCGACCTTAAGCTTTCCGACATGCCTGTTGATCCCGAACGTACTGCTGATCCTCAGAAGACCACCCTGGGCTACAAGACTACTGGTTTTGTTCCCGAGCTCATTTGGGAAATCCGTCGTGAGCGCCGTATGGAGTTCTTCCTGGAGAAGGTTCGTTCCCTGGATATCCGCCGTTGGGGCCAGCTGGAGCTCATGCGCATTGCCAACAACCCCGACCTGGGTGTTGGTGGTTACGTAGAGCTTGACCTTGCTCCCACTCTGACCGAAACTGCTGCTGCCGACCTCGCCCGTCCCGCTCAGACCACCGTTCTGAAGAAGACCAAGGATAACGTGGGTTACAACGTTCTTACCATCGCCAACAGCGGTGTGGTGAGCGTGATGCCTGTTGAGGGCAAGAACGCCGACGGTTCCGTGAAGCTGGGTGCCCGCACCTTCTTCAAGTGCGAGACCAAGGAAGTTACCAGAGACGGTAAGCCCGTTAAGGTTGTCACTTCCTCCAACTACGACAAGATGCGTGGCTTCCTGGTGCCTCAGAACATCAAGGACCGTGACGCTCTGGACGTAGACGTCCGCAACTATCTGGAGCCCATCTGCAGCCAGGTCGTAGACCAGTATAAGGAAAAGGCTGCTGCTACGGGCAAGGACTACAAGATTTACCAGAACCCTGGTTGGTAGTCTTTAACGCTTAGTCAGTATAATTGGGGCGGTCTCTTCCGTGGGATCGCCCCTTTTCATAAAAAAGATGAAAAGACTCTCCTTTCTTATTATATGTGCGTTGTTTCCTCTGCAACTGCTCTCTCAGAACAAGCAGTTGGATTTTGAGGCTACATTACCCGACAGTGTGAAATACTACGTGCCGGAGTTTACTACCGGGCGCATTGTGTACACAGACGGTGGTTTCTCCACCGGCAAGCTCAATATCTGCACGGTAGATCAGTCGGTTCGTTTCATCGATGACAAGGGCGAGGTGATGTCGCTTTCCAACGTTGCACAGGTAGACCGGGTTACCATCGGCCCATTCCTTTTCCTTAAGAACGGGAATGAGTTTGCCGCCGTTGTGTCTTATGCCGAAGATGTTTCCTTGGTTGTTACCAAGAAATTTGTCTTTGAGAGAGACAAAAAGAAAGGCGCATTTGGAGCCACCTCGGAAACCACCAACATCTCCTCTGTTTCTTCGGCATCCTCGGAGCGGGGACAGGTATATGCGTTTTCTTCGGATGTGGAGTACAGAATTGATACGACGCCCTATCTTTACAAGAAATCTCGCTTTTACCCCGTCACCAAGAAGAATCTACTGAAATTCTTCCCCAACCAGAAGGAACAGGTTGAGGCCTATCTGGAAAGCCATCCGGCTAACTTCCAGCGAGTAGAAGAGTTGGAAGCTTTCTTTGCTTCCATTAAGTAAAGAAAAGCCCTCATTTCAGATGCTGAATGAGGGCTTTGAAGTACTCTTGGGTTTCGGCCTTCCCAAAGACAAAGAAATAGCCGCTGAAGTCTGGATACGTGTATCTGTTGCCGTCCGAATCCGTTGTCTCCTGCATCGGGACAGGGGCATTTTCAGGAACATAATAGACGGCTGTCTGAATTGCGTTTTCTACTATGGATTTGGGCGGGAACCAGCTATAGGGAAGCGCGTAGACGTATTGATTGCCTTCCATCGTATAGAAATCAAGATCGGCCTCGGTGAGGTCTTTGTGACCGTTGGATTCGTAGGCGAAAGAAAGATAGCAGGTATTAAGCAGATAGGGGCTCTTGAGGACGGCATACTGGTCCTGGAAGGACAGTTCGATGGCCCATTCGGGTGCCGGCTTGCCCGCCTCCTTACGGATGGGAAGGAGCATACAGTCTTCTTTCACAACAACCTGGCCGAAGCCCAAATTCACTTTATGACCATTCTGACAAGCCCACAGGCCTAGCAGCAAAGCTGCGACAAGCATTATTCTTTTCATAACAACGAAGATACAAAAAAAGGTGTAACTATTCTATATGAAGAATACGAAATTCTGAATAATTGTTTGATAGGGGAGGACTCGAGAATCGGGTCCTCCCTTTTTATATAGGTATGTTTAGCAATATTTATAAAAAGATTTAAAATATTTCTAAAAAGTTTAAATTTTTCTTGACGCTTTGCCGTAAACCCATTATATTTGTGTTGTTTTGGGCTCAAAATGCTGAAACCTAAAACTAACTACAGAGACACACACTACCTAATTATTAATTAACTAATATGAAAATGACAAAGCTTTTCGCTGCATGCGCAACAGCTCTCATGCTTATGGGAACCGCTTTTGCGTATGCCGCTGCTTCCTCGTCTGAGGTTGTGGCCGATCAGCAGCAGGTCCGTATTACCGGTACCGTTGTTGATGCTCAAGGAGCGCCCGTTCCGGGTGCCAGTGTCATCGTTAAGGGAACTTCCACCGGCGTCATGACCGATCTGGATGGCTCTTTTGCCATCACGGCCCGTCCCGGCGCTACGCTGGAATTCTCTTGCATTGGCTATGCCACCATTGATGTCGCTGCTGCTAATGGCATGAAGGTGGTTCTCCAGGAAGACAATGAATTCCTTGAGGAATCCGTTGTTACCGCTCTCGGTATCAAGCGTGAGCGTAAATCCCTTGGCTATGCTGTTGAGGACATCAAGGCCGATGAGCTGATGCGCAACAAGACCGCCAACGCCATCAACTCCCTCTCCGGTAAGATTGCTGGTGTTAACATCACCCAGTCTTCCGGTGCTGCCGGTTCCGGTGCCCAGATCATCCTGCGTGGTGGTACTTCCGGTTCCGAAGGAAAGGACAACCAGCCTCTGTTCATCGTGGACGGTGTTATCTACGATAACTCCTCCAGACTGATCGGTAACTCCGGTTTCGATGGAACCTCCAAGTCTGCTACCACCACCTCCAACCGTGTGATGGATATCAACCCGGAAGACATCGAGAGCATGTCCGTCCTGAAAGGCCCTGCCGCTGCTGCTCTTTATGGTTCCCGCGCCGCTAACGGTGTCGTGATCATTACCACCAAGAAGGGTAAAGAAGGCAATATTGAGGTGAACTTCAATTCCAAGTTCACGTCTTCCCACGTGACCCGTCTCCCTGAGGTGCAGAAGCAGTACACCAGAGGTTACATGGAGGATAAGTATACCGCTGGTGAATATACCGGCACTTCCTTCAACGATTTCGCCTATACCTCTTGGGGTGAGAAGTCCAACGCTACCACTTACGATAACCTTGGAAACTTCTTCCGCGCAGGACGCATCTTTGATGAGAGCCTCAGCGTTTCCGGTGGTACCAAGAACAGCAACTTCTACCTCTCTGCCGGTTATTATGACCAGACTGGTGTGGTTCCTGGAACCGGATACACCAAGTACTCCTTCCGTTTCAACGGCGAGCAGAAGCTTGGCATCTTCACTTTCGGTGTAAATGCCGCTTACTCTGATGCCCATACCGATAAGACCCTTACTTCCGGTGGTCTCTATCTGTCTTCCGGTACCGGTGCTCTGGGCGCTGCTTATACCTGGTCTCCCTTCGACGATATGACTCACTATCTGAATGAGGATGGTTCCCGCTATCGCATGTTCGGTGAGCGTCTCGATGCTTGGGAAGAAAAGGATAACCCTTACTGGATTGTCAACAAGAACAAGCTCTATGACGACACCAAGCGTTTCACCGGAAACGTTTCCGTGAAGGCTGACATCGCCAAGTGGTGGTGGATTTCTTATCGTCTGGGTATTGACTACTATGATCAGACCAATACTAACCAGATTCACTCCGGCGGTGCTATCAAGCGCGCCTGGAAGGATGGTATGATCTCCAACAACCTCTTCAACTACCAGTACCTGAACCACAACCTGATTTCCAACTGGAGCTATCAGGTCAAGGACTTCGACTTCAACCTCCTGGCCGGTCTCACTACGGACCAGATCACCACGGATGCCAACTATAAGATGGCTTGGAACTTCTCCGTTCCCGACTTCTACTCCTATGCCAACACCTCCACTGAGTACAAAGCTTTTGAGCACAATGCTTCTACCAAGCGCCTCATTGGTGTGTTCGGTGAGTTCCGTGCTTCCTGGAAAGACATCCTCTTCCTCACGGTTACCGGCCGTAACGACTGGACCTCTACCCTCCCTGTAGAGAATCGTTCTTACTTCTATCCTTCCGTGAGTGGATCCTTCGTCTTCTCCCAGCTCCTTCAGGACCTGAACGTGATGGACGACAGCATCTTCTCCTTCGGTAAACTCCGCGCCTCCTGGGCCCAGGTTGGTAAGGATACCGGTGTGTATGAGACCGCTACCTCCCTGTGGCCCGTTCATACCTACCTTCAGGGAATGACCGGCATCGGTAACTACTGGAACCGTGGTAACCCTTATCTGAAGCCGGAAATCACCAAGTCCACTGAAATTGGTTTGGAACTCTCCTTCTTCAAGAACAGACTCCACTTCGATATTGCATACTACACCAATGACTCTTACAACCAGATCTTGAGCCCCCGTGGTCCTCAGTCTACCGGTTACATTTTCTGCTCTACCAATGCAGGTAATGTTTACAATAAGGGTATTGAGCTGAGCATCAGCGCCACTCCTATCGAGACTAGAAACTTCCGTTGGGATATCGGCTTCAATGCTGCCGGTAACCGTGGTACGCTGGATGGTCTGCCGGACGGCACTAATGTGATGTATGTAACCGACGTTCAGTATGCCGGTGCACAGGCTGCCTCCTTCAACGGTGGTAACTTCATGGCCATCGCCGGTACCAAGTGGACCCGTGACAAGAACGGTAACGTAGTTCTGAACGACAACTTCTTCCCCACCTATACCAACGACCTCGTTGAGGTAGGTAACCGTGAAGCCAAAGTCAGTGGTGGTTTTAATAATACCATCCAGTGGAAGAACTTCACGTTCAACATGCTGTGGGAATACCGCATTGGTGGTGACGTTATCAACGGTACCCTCTATGCCATGGATGTTGCTGGTACCAGCAAGCGTTCCGCTGACTGGCGTAACCAGCCCCTCACCATCACCGGTGTACAGCAGATTGGTAAGGAAGCCGATGGTACCCCTATCTACAGCGATGTCGTGTCCCAGACCTGGGAGGCCGATAAGGTTTACGAATTCAACGGCCAGAAGAAACTTGGTTACAACATTATCAAGGACTACTATACCAGCTACTATCAGAAGGAGACGGCCAATTATATTACTTCCGTCAACAGCCTGAGACTCCGCACCATCTCCGTGAACTACGATCTTCCTTCTTCCCTGATGAAGAAAATCGGTTTCATCAAGCGTGCTTCCGTCAACGTAGCTGCCAACAACCTGCTTCTCTTTACGAACTACTATGGCGATCCTGAAATGGCTGCCTCTGGTGCCGGCGTCGGTGGTTCTTCCTCTGTCGGTTTCGACTATTGCGGTGTTCCTGCCACTGCCGGTTTCACTGTGGGTCTCAATCTGACGTTCTAACCATTTATAATTGAAGCTATTATGAAATTCGCAAAAACCATACTTATTTGCAGCGCTGTAATTTCAGGTCTGTCGCTTGCTTCCTGCAGCAAATGGCTTGATGTCAACGTGGATCCTGAGAACCCGACCTCCGAGAGTGCCGAGTATCAGCAGCTTCTCCCCCATATTGAATTCTATATGGGTGCCTCTTATCAGATGAGTGGTAAAATCAGCACCTTCATCACCGGTGACTGGATGAGAGCTTCCGGTCAGCAGTACCAGGCTTCCATTTGGAATCCTACGGCTAACAACTGGCAGGTTCTCCACCCGTATCAGTGGTTCTTTGTGGGCGCCGGTTCCAACATCCAGAATATGTATGACAAGGCAATGGCCGACGGTGCTTACCACTATGCCGGTGTTGCCAAGGTCATCAAGGCCCTGGGCTTTATGATGCAGACCGATGTCTATGGTGAGATGCCTTATTCCGATGCTCTGGGTGAGAATACCACCCCTACTTATGACACCGGTAAGGAAATCTACCAGGGCTGCCTCAAGGAACTGGACGAAGGTATCGAACTCCTTGGCCGTACCCAGGAGTCCGGTGCAGTGGCCCTCTCCGTAGGTGACTACTACAATAATGGTGATACCGCCAAGTGGATCAAGTATGCCTACCTGCTCAAGGCCCGTTGGATCAACAAGCTCATCAAGAAGGGCGAAGGTTCCATCGTGGTGGATGCCGAAGGCAACTACACCTCCCTCAAGTGGGATGCTGCCGCCATTCTCGATGCCCTTAGCAAGGGCCCCAAGAGCAACGCCGACAACACCATCATCCGTCCCGTGGATGAGGCTACCACGAGCACTGACGTGCTGGGTTGGGCTGAACCCGTGAACTGGTGCGAGCTGTACTCCATCATCGGCTGCGATGGCGCTGTCTATCCTTCCAAGACCCTGTATGACAACCTCACCAACTTCTGCGGTCTCGGTATCGAAGACCCCAGAGCCGACAGAATCATCCCTTGGCAGATTTCCGTCAAGAGCGCTTCCACTCCGGCAGAGGTTAAGTGGGTTGGTAACTGGAGAAGATCCCTGGGTGTGGATATGACCACCCAGGACTCCCCGATGCTGAGCGGCGGCCCCATCAGAGCTGCTTTCAAGGAAGGCAAATGGTACATTGATACGGATTCTGAGGCTCGTAAGGGTGACACCCTTTACGTAGAACAGCTTTCCAACTCTGTAGGTTATGACGCTGGTATCGATATCATCGCCAGAAGACAGGCCGGCAACGACAACTCCATGCTTTCCGGTACTTTCGGCACCCGCGTAGACTCCCCGATGTATCTGGGTATTTATCCCGAGGCTTGCTTCATCGCCGCCGAGGTTTATATGAAGCAGGGTAACACGGCACAGGCTTTCGCTTCCTATAAGGAAGGCGTCAAGGCCAGCATGGAACTGATGAACGAGAAACTCCCTGAGTGGACCGCCACCTATCCTTACCTCGCCTCCTGCCCGTCCTTCGCCGTCATTACCGACGCTGAGATTAACAATTACATCAACACTGCCCTGGGTACCGCTGCCAATATCTCCATGGGTAAGATCCTGACCCAGAAGAGAATCGCCATGATGTTCATGCCGGAAGTCTGGAACGACATGCGTCGTTATGACTTCGACAAGAACCTCTTCTTCGGCTGGGATGTCCCTGCTTATCACGCTCTGTCCGCCTCCGGTATGGATAAGATTCCTGCCGGTAAGTATTGGAGACGTGTTCAGCAGTGCTCTCACGAAGTGAACTACAACGCTACCAACCTCCAGGCCGTTGCAGAGCGGATTCAGTACTATGCCGAAGGCATCAACATGACCGCCGCCTCTTGGAATGCTGCCGTTGATGTGTGGACCATCCCTGTATGGTGGGACACCGACAAGGACTAAACATTTTCAGTCAATACATCTTTCCAGGCGACCCCCTCCGGGCCGCCTGGTTTTTTTATGCCGATTGGGAAATGTCATCAAAATGATGTATCTTTAACGATGTGAAAAACATTCTTATCATTCTCCTTACGGCGCTGTTCTTATGCGCACCGGGCCTGCTCAAAGCACAGGATCAGGATTACCAGACCTATGCCCAGGCAGCAGGGGTGGATTTACCCCTTTTCAGGGCCCGTGTAGCCGATGTTTACGGCAGTAACTTCAACGGAACGTATCTGGTGGATACCCTGGGTTTCCGGCCGGGTGAGATCCGTTTTGAAGGCAAAACCTACCAAAACCTAAGCTTCAATCTGGATGCCGTCCTCCAGCACGTGCTGTTGCAGCAGGAAGGCTCTCCCATCATCCTGGACCTGGGACTGGAACGGGTAGAGTACTTTACCCGCGGAAGCCGCACCTATGTGAACCTGGCCTCCCAGGGCTACAACGTGCCGGCCGGCTTCTACGAGCAGGTGGTCAGCGGCCGGGGGGCCGTGTACAAAAGGGTGGACAAGTCCCTGAACCACCTGATGGACCTTAACCGGGATGCATCGGCCTATATCGGTTACAACGATCCCCATTACCGGTTCAATGTGGTGAATTACTTCCAGTACAAGGAAAGCTGGTACTGGGTCAAGGAAGACGGCACGGTCCAACGTCTTCGCAGCAAGCGGAAAGTCCGCAGTGCCATTCAATCCGTCAATGCCCATGAGACGCATTAGTATCCTCCTGGCGGTCCTGTTGCTGCCCCTGGCCGCCCACGCCCAAAACGATACGGTAAGCGTCCGTATGGTATCGGCCGATTCCCTGGTGCAGGTCATGCGCCGGGTGTCGGGGAGCAGCCTTTTCATTGCCCATGCCGGGGATGACCCCGCCACCTACAGCGTAGCGGCCCCCCGTGCCCAGTTCCTGGACCAGGCCCTCAAGAAACTCCTGGCGGCCGGTTACACCGCCTCCGAGTGGGAGGGAAGCCTCTATATCGTACATGGCCGATCCATTCGGCCCACCCTTAGCGCAGACTGGTTCAAACTGGGCCGGACGCAGCAGCAGGAAGTGCTGCAGGAGCAGAATGTAGCCGCCACCTACCTGAACAAAGTCTACGAGATTGGAGACGAGAAGCGCATGCGAAAGGGCGGCAAGGCCGTCATCCACGGCTATGTGAGAGACAAGGCCACCTCGGAGCCCGTGGTGGGCATCACCGTCTACGACGATAAATCCTCCAACTACGCCATGACCGACAGTTACGGCTTCTGGCGCATGCAGGTTCCCACCGGAGAGAACTTCCTGAATTTCAGCGGCTATCCCATGGAAGACATGCGCCTGGAAGTGCGCATCTTCGAAGACGGAGGCCTGGACGTTGAGATGATGGAGAAAGTGGTCACCCTCAAGGCCGCCTCCATATCGGCCGAAAGCGTCTCCCTGCACCGCACGGCCCGTATCGGCGTAGAAAAGATCCAGGCCGACCGCCTCCAGAAGATCCCCACCGCCTTTGGAGAGGCCGATATCATCAAGGCCGTCCTGGCCCTACCGGGCGTGCAGTCGGTGGGTGAGGCCTCCTCGGGCTTCAACGTCCGCGGCGGCTCCGTGGACCAGAACCTGATCCTCTACAACGACGGAACGGTCTTCAACCCCAACCACATGTTCGGCATCCTCTCCTCCTTTAACCCGGACCTAATCTCGGAGGCCGAACTGTACAAGAGCTCCATCCCGGCCGAATACGGAGGCCGCATCTCCTCGGTGCTGGATATCCGCACGCGCGAAGGCAATGCCAAGAAGATCACCGGCTCCCTGGGCCTGGGTCTCCTCACCAGCCGTCTCCACCTGGAAGGCCCGCTGGTCAAGGACAAGACCACCTTCACCCTGGGTGGCCGTACCACGTATTCCAACTGGATCCTGGGCCTCCTGCCCAAGAACAGCAACTACCATGGCGGCAAGACCTCCTTCCAGGACGTGAACGCCTCCATTACGCACAAACCCAACGACAAGAATACCCTTCAGGTATTTGGCTACTGGTCCCGGGACAAGTTCTCCTTTGCGGCCGATACCTCCTTCCATTACTCCAACCTCAATGCATCGGCCCGTTGGCGTCATATCATCAACGCCAGCCACAACATGGAGGTCAGTGCCGGCTACGACTCGTACCAGACCACCATTGACGGAGACCAGAGCTACGACTACGGAGCCTACCGGTACAAGCACGCCCTGGCCCAGGAGTTCCTCAAACTCAAGTTCAAGTCTACCGTCTCGCAGGCCCATACGCTCTCTTACGGTCTCCAGACCAATGTCCTCAACTTCCATCCCGGCCGCATGATGCCGCTGGGGGAGGCCTCGGGTATCAAAGACCGCGACCTGGGCCTCCAAATGGGAGTGGAACCTTCCCTCTATATCAGTGACAACTGGACTGTGACGGACCGCTTCTCCCTGGATGGCGGCGTGCGTCTGGGCGGCTTCATGCCCCTGGGCAAGAGTAAGTTCTACTTGATGCCGGAGCTGCGCCTTTCGGCCAAGTTCTCCATCCTGCCCAACTGGACGTTGAAGGCGGGCATCAACAGCTTCCGCCAGAACATCCACATGATCACCAACTCCTCCACGGTGTCGCCCATGGACGTGTGGGTCATGGCCTCGGACCGCATCAAGCCGCAGGACGGCTGGCAGGCGGCCGCCGGCATGTACTGGACCGTGGGACCGGTGGATATCTCCCTGGAAGGTTACTACAAACGCAGTTACAACAGCCTGGATTACCGTTCCGGCGCCACGCTGGTCATGAACGAGAATCTGGCCGATGACCTGCTCACCACCACGGCCCGAGCCTATGGCGCCGAGCTCATGGTGCGCAAATCCACCGGCCGGCTCAATGGCTGGGTGTCCTACACCTACGCCCGTTCGCGCATGAAGGAGACCCAGGCCGATGACCTCTTCCCCATCAACAACGGACAGTGGTACAATACCCCGCACGACAGGCCCCACACCGTAAAGATGGTGGCCAATTACAAGTTCACGCACCGCTACAGCATCTCGGCCAACCTGGATTATTCCACCGGTCGGCCCGTGACGGTGCCCGTGGGCGTGTTCTACTATGGCGGCGTCCGCCGGCTGGCCTATTCCGAGAGAAACGCCCTGCGCATCCCGGATTACTTCCGCCTGGACCTGGCCATCAACGTAGAGCCCAGCCACTACCTCAAGCGTCTCACGCATTTGTCCTTTACCCTGGGCGTTTATAACGTCACGGGACGGAAGAACGTCTATTCCGTCTACTATACGGTGGACGGCCCCACAGACAAGCCCAAAGGCCATATGATTTCCGTGTTCGCCTCCCAGATCCCTTACATCAATCTTAACCTGAAGTTCTAATGAAAAAGCAGCTTATCATCCTTGCAGCCCTGCTGCCCCTTTTAGGAGGCTGCGTCTACGACTTTGAGGCAGAATTGACCGGAGACCAGTACACGGTGGTCATCGAGGGAGATATCATGGTGGGCGGCACCACTACCGTCAACTTTACCCGCCTGAACCCGGAGGTCCTGGAAGGGAATAAGAATAACAATCAGACCAAGGCCATTTACGATCCCAGTTGGGGCATTCCCGTCAGTTTTATCGCTAAAGTGGAGGGAGAAGACGGTACCATCGTAGAGGGAGAATCCTCCTGGGGCACCTGTTTGCTGGATACGCGTTCCCTCAGGCCCGATGTCCGTTACCGCATGCATATCTATGACCAGGAACAGGGTCACCATTACGTGAGCGACTGGGAGTCGGTGCAGGGGGCTCCGATTATTGACAGCCTTTCTTACAAGGCCGCGGAAGACCATCTTGATGTACGGGTTACCTTCCATTCGGACGGCACCACGCCCTACTATTGCCTGGCCCAGGACGAAGAGTGGGAGTACCATGCCAATACCACGACCCGTTTACGGTATATCCCCTCGGGAGGGGCGGAACCCGAAGGGGGCATACAGCTTTTCCCCACCTGGGAATCCCATTACGGAGACAGCTACGGCCGCATCTTTGACACGCCGGAGCTGTACCCCAACTATACATGCTGGGACAGCACTATCAAGGGTGTGACCACCATCATCACCACAGGCGCCATGGCCTCCAACAAGATGGTGGATTTTGTGTACCGGACCCTGGATCAGCACGACCGCCGCATCAGTGTCAAGTACCGTTCCATCGTGTCCCTGCGCATGGTTTCTAAGGAGAGTTTTGCGTACTGGGAGAGCCTGGAGCAGGCCTCTACCCAGACCGGAGACCTGTTCTCTCCCATTCCCAGCATCCTGCACGGCAACATCATCAACGAGGACAACCCGTCTGCGCAGGTGATAGGCTACATCGGCGTCTCCGAGCTGGTAACCAAGGATATCTTCATCAAGCACGAGGATGTCAAGGTGTACAAGCAGCCCAGTGATTTGTATGACAACCTGATGAAGGCCACCATCGGCAGCGGTGAGGAGAGGGGCGTGAAAATCTTTGAGATGGCCCAGCGCTATGCACAGGGCTACCGTCCCTGGACCACCGAGGCCACCGACGACAACATGTTTTATATTTGGATCATGGAGGACTGTATGGATTGTCGCAAACTGGGCGGCACCGTACATAAACCCAAAGACTGGCCCGACGAATAGGAGGATAGGAGCATGAAACGATTCTTGTTAATCATACTGGCCGCCGGAATGCTTTGTCCGGCCTTTGCCCAGCGGGTAGAACGTACCTACGTAACCACCGACCGCAGCTGGTACGCCGCCGGTGAAACCGTCTATCTGTCGGCCTTCTGTGTGGATGTGTCGGACGGCGCCCGCCTTTCCGACGTGAGCGCCGTGGCTTATCTGGAGCTCACATCGGCCGAAGGAATGGCCCTGAGCGGCAAGGTGGCCCTGCTGAACGGCCGTGGCGCCGGCACCCTGGTGCTTCCTCAGACCCTTCCCACCGGCAACTACCGGTTAAGTGCTTATACGGCCCTTTCCAGAAAGGAAGAGGGCTATGATGCCCGCAAGGGTTCCCGTATCATCTCGGTTTATAACACCCTGTCCACGGCCCGCGTGACCGATGCCGTGGTGGTGGAAAAGGCTCCGGCCGCTCCCAAGGCCCTCCCTAAATCGGCCGGCTTGACGGCTCAGATAACGCCCGACGGTCAAATCAGCCTTACCTCGGAGGCTCCGGCCAGCCTCTCTGTTTCCGTTTTCCGGAACGAGCCCCTGGCTATGTACGGAACGGCTTCGCTGGGGCAGATCCTGGACACGCCGGCCGCTCCCGGGAACCGTGAAGTAGTGCCGGAGTACGATGGAGAGATCCTTACCCTCCATCTCACCCAGGCCGATGGCAAACCCGTTCAGGGGCTCGAATCCCAGGAGGTGTTCATCTCCCGCCCCGGCCATCTGGAAGACATCTATTCCGGCCAGCTGATGCCTGACGGCAGCGCCCGCTTCTATACCTGCAATTTCTTCGGCCCGGGAGACCTGGTGGTAACGCTGGAGAAAGGGGCCCCCGCCTTCAAGGTGGAGATGGACAGCCCTTACCGCACCCTGGCCCCCAAGGACATTCCCAACCTGGTGCTGGACCCTTCCCAGGGGGAGGTGATTACCCGCCTGGGTGCCCGTATGCAGGTAACATCGGCCTTTGAAGCCGATACCCTTTATCAGCGACTTCCCACCCGCTCCATCGCCTTCCTGTCGGACAAGTACATCACGTACATCCTGGACGACTATACCCGTTTTGCCACCCTGCGGGAGGTGTTTGTGGAGTATCTCTCCGACATCCGTACCCGCGGCAGGGGAGAAGACCTGGAGATGCAGGTGCGTACCCTGCGGCAGCAGAACGGCGTATCGGCCTTCCGGGACCTGCCGTCCCTCATCCTGGTAGACGGCGTTCCGGTGTTCAACCATTCGCTGGTGTACGCCATGGACCCGGCCCTGATCCAGAAGGTGGAGGTGTACCCCTATTACTGCACCTTCGGCCGTGTGATGTACAGCGGCGTGGCCAACTTTGTAACCTTTAAGGGAGACTTGGGCGGCATCCGCTTTGGCGATAACGTGCGCATCCTGAACTTCAATGGCGCCGGCTATCCCGTGGCCTTTACCCCCTCCGGCGATTCCCGCTACCCCAACCAGCGCGAGACCCTCCTGTGGCAGCCGCTGCTGGATATCCAACCCGGAGAGACCCTCGTGCTGCCCGCCATGCAGGCCGATGAAGGGCTGGTTCTCCAGGTGGAAGGACTTACCTCCGACGGAAAACCCTTGTATCTCCGTCAGGAGTTTTAGGATCAATTGATACATGAAAAAGCTATTCGTTTTGTGTTTGGGAGCCGCCATGCTCCTGCTTTCCGGGTGCAAGAAAACATCCATCCTGGTAGACAAGATTGAGTTTGACCCCGAGTACGCCAAGCTGTTCGTGGGGGAGGAACAGACGTTTACCGTGAACTGTTTCCCTTCATCGGCCACCAATCTGGAGGACCTTGTCATTACCAATTCCAACCCTTCTGTGGCCACGTTTGAAAACGGTAAACTGGTGGCCAAGTCGGGCGGTTCTACCACGCTGGCTGCCGTCTGCGGAGAAGTAAAGGCCATGGCCGATATCACCGTCTATTCCGGCTGGTTCACCAAAGGGGAAAAGAAATTTGGGGTGGACATAGCCTCCGGCTATTACATCACCATGGGCGAATCCACGCCCCAGGAGATGGAGATGACCCTCACCAACTATCTGGCCAACGGGGATACCCAGAACTTCTGGTTCTGGCTCAAGTGCGAGAACCTGGGCAAGACCATCGACTTCCTGCAGGACATGAAGGAAAGCCAGGTCTCCGTCCAGCTGAACAACAACGAAGACGGCTACTGTGTTCCCTATTACAGTGAAGACGAGGGCCGCCCGGTGGTGAAACTGGCCGACTGGGGAGACACCGACCTCACCCTCACCAAGGGTCTCCTCACCGTTACCAAGACCGGTTCTGCCTCTTTCAAGGTGGAGGCCGATTTCGCCCTCTCCAACGGCTATACCTTCAAGGCCGAATGGGAAGGAACGCCCCTCATGCAGCAGCAATAAAAATTTTTGTGATTTCTGAAAAAGTTCTTATCTTTGCAGTCCCGTTTTTTCGGGACTTAAGTCTGGAGAGATGCTCGAGTGGCTTAAGAGGCACGCCTGGAAAGCGTGTATACTCCAAAAGGGTATCCCGAGTTCGAATCTCGGTCTCTCCGCCAAAATGCCTTCTACAATAGCGTAGGAGGCATTTTTGATAAATAATATCCCCAAAAATATCCCAAAAAAATATTCGCCAACTTCCTTCAATTTGTTTGGAGACAGATGTATTCTTTGAGAAGTAAGCATAAACCGCCACAATGCTTTTAGAAAAAACGAGGGCAACTTGCGTCGTCCTCGTTTTTCTATTCAGTGCACGGAATTTAGAAATTCCAAGTCTTTAAAATGACTTTCTGGGCATCGGGCTCACCGATCTTTGTGCTGGGCGCGAAATACAGGATAATCGTTCCTTCGGGTTTGGTGCTCTTGGAATCCACAACGGCCTGAGCAGCGTTGATGGCCTTGGAATCGTTGGCGCTGCTGCGCTCGGAAACGGTGCCGACTGCGCTCTTGACGGCCGAGTGCATTTCGTCGGCCAGCTCTCTCAGTTCCGTGTAGGATTCACCGGACACGGAGCAACCATAAACGCCATTTCCACCGCCCTGCTTCTGGCAGGAAACGGCTGTGCAAACAAGTGCCAGTGCGGCAACAAGTACAAAAAATAAAGCTTTGATTTTCATAATTATTAGAGTTATTCCTTCCATAATTCAATTCTGGTCAGGGCGAAGGCGGCCGTATAGCGCTGGCCGTATTCGTCCTGGCGGATGGCGCTCCAGATCATGGTCTCTTTGTCCAGGGACATGATTTCCCACCACTCGCGGTACTCGACGCCGTTGTCAACCCAACGTGTGAGGAGCAGGCGGCCGTCAATGCAGTACTCGTTTAAGGTATTTGTGCTGGGCACCCAGTCGTAACCGTCCTTCACATAGTAAGTAAAGGATAACTTGTCATCATACTTCCAGCGATGTGCCTGGCCGTCGTCATACTCTGAACGCTCACTGATAGCGTATCCCTCCCAGGTACCCAGGATGTAGGACCCGTAATTGACCGGTGTCTTTTCCTGCTTCTTGAGCTCGAGATTCATGGACGGATAGGGAAGCGTCCTGCCGCCCTGATACAGCGTGCGCCGATACAGACAGTGGATGTTCTCATCGTCGATGAAACCGACCGTCATCTCGTCAACGAAGGTGGTGTTCTCGTCCACCTTGCAGGTGAGGGTAATCACATTGTCCTTTATCTCATAGTCGAACTCGCGCCAGGCGGCCCATTCCTTCTCGCCGGAGAGCGTTTCTGCAAACGAAGCGCTGATGGTGGCCTGGGTTCTGGAGAAGAAGGTGAATACGGCCTTTTCGTTGGTGAGGGCGACTTCGCCGTTGAGCTTCTCCGTCATCCACTTGGTGGCCTTGATTTTCTGCATGATTTCGTCGGCCGTAGGGACCGGTACCTTATGCATAACAAAGGACTCTACATACTGCTCTCCCAGTTCGTTCTTTCGCAGGGCGGTCCAGATCATGGTGCCATCCTCGATGCTGCGGATCTCCCACCATTCACGGTTCTCCACGGTGCCTTCGCCGGCGTTCTTCCAGCGGGTGCACAGCAGGCGGCCATCCACAAAGTACTCGGAGAATTCGTCCTCCATCTTGGTCCACTGTCCTTCTCCAACCTTGTAATAGAAGTTGTAGGTGCCGTCTCCCAGATACTCCCAGCGGTGATATTCCGTGGAGCCTCCGGCGGTCCTCCGGCCTTCCCAGAGGCCCCGGATGGATTTGCGGTAATTCTCTTTTATCTTTTCATAGAGGATATGGTCGCAGACTGTTCCTATTATTGCACCATCCTCCATCACGGTTCCAGACACATCAGCTTGCATCTCATCGGCATTGATGGAGGTAACAATCATCGAAATGTTCAATGTCTTATGCTCGTCCAGCTGGCGAGTGAGCGAAACTATATTACCGGAGATGTCCACATCCAGCGGGGTAAGGTCGTGCCACTGGTCTCCCAGTTCGGGACGGGAGTTCACAGAGGTGCTTATATAGGCCGAAGTAGTGTTGAGGAAAGTGTACACGCCTTTGTTATCGGTCAGGAAAGGATCTCCGTTAATCGACTTGCTCATCCACTTGCCGATGATAGATTTCTCCACCTCGTCCTGAGAAGGAGCAACGATCTTCTCCATGGTGAAAGCAGCGGTATACTGGCTTCCGTCGGCCTCCTCGCGAAGGGCTGTCCAGACCATGGAGCTCCAGCCGGCTGCGGCAATTTCCCACCATTCACGGTTTTCCACGGTGCCCTCGCCGGCATTCTTCCAGCGGGTGCACAGGAGGTTTCCCGCCACGAACCACTGGGAGAACTCGTCATCCTTCGCCTCCCAGATGCCCTTTCTGTTCTTGATGTAGAACACGAAGGTTCCATCCTCCTTGAACTCCCAGCGGTGCTCCTGACCGTCGTCAAACGCAGACTGATCACTCGTCATCTTGCCTTCCCAGAGGCCCAGGATGTTCGAGCTGTAGTCCACGTCCACCTTCTCGCAGCGGATCATGGACTCTTCAGACCTGACCACACCGCCGTCTTTCCGGACGGTCACGTTGCGCTTGCCTATCATGGTGGTGCCCGTGATGGCATTGACGTGGAGTTTAACCTCCACCGTCTTACCAGGTTCAGGACTACGGGTCAGGGTCACATCATTGCCGACAATGGCTACATCGGCCTCTTTCCGATTGGTCCAAGGGGCTCCATCTGCTGCATTCTCGGTGAATGACAGGCTCACATAGCCCTTTGTGGCAGAGACGAACTCGTACACGATTTTCTCATTGGTGGGCAAGACCTTGCTGTCGGTCTCGGCGATCATCCATTTCCCAACAATCTTGTTGGCTAAATCCCTATCGGGTTCCACCTCTTTTCCTTTGTTGCATCCCACGAAAAGGATGCTCATCATCGCCACGGCGATGGCTGCTAGTGTCTTTTTCATATCGTTTATCTGTTGAATTTTCTAAGAAGTTTGCTCATCTGTTTGCCCACGTCTCCCCGGTCCAGGGGGAAATCGGCATTGGAGAGGATGCTGTTGAAATAGACGACGCTGCCGGTTTCGGCATCGACGACAGCGGTGTACAGGGCGTTGGCCGCCTGCTCATGCGCGCTGTAGGTTTTGGTCAGGTTAAAGACCTTGCTCACGGCATAATCGACAAACTCGGCCAGCTTTTCCTGGTTGTAGGTTTCCATGCTCTCGATATAGCCGTTGGCGTGCAGCACAATGCCGTAGCGGTGCCCGGTGGATTTGATCAGGGCCGACAAGGCTTTGGGCACCCTCAGGCGGGAAATGTCCGACGACTCAAGGTCTACGAAGCTGTCAATCCATTTGCCGATGCTGGCGCCGTCTCCGCTGTAGTCCACGGGAACGGGGTCCGTGAAGGGATAGCGGTAAGAAGTGACAAGGTCGGTGAGCAGCTGTGCCGATGCATTGCTCAAGGACGGATCCACGAATCCATGCCCCGGAGCGTCGTAATAGGCTATAATGGATTTTGGCTGAATCAGAGCCAGTTCATCAATTTGGGAGACATTTGCACCACCGGCAGCGTACGAAGTGCCGCAGGATGTCACAGAAATCACTGCCAGCAGGATTCCTGCTATAGTCAGCCAGAAATGAGAGCGTTTACCCATACTGTCTATTTTTTAAGTCTGAACAAATCACGGCAGAACCACTTCATGGTCTTGGGGAAACGGTCTGTTTCCACAAAGTCGGTGTCTCCTTTCACGTTGCTTACTTGAACCTCCAGGGACGTATCTCCGGTAGCGGTGTCAATAACGCTGAGCGTTCCGTAGATACTGATATAGCAACTACCCATAACTCCAGGACCCTGGCCGCGCTCGAAAGTATCCACCTTAAGGATAACCTTGTAAGGAGCCTCACCCTCATTCACCAGTTCCATACCGGGGCTCTGCACATTGAAAGCATCAAAGAAAGCTTCGTTCATAAGACGGACGCGCTCATCATAGTCTCCCTCACACCAAGTCTTGAAGTCCCCCTTGTTCTCTTTGGCAAAGATGCCGTTATTGACGAACTGGGCTTCCGAAATGTCGATGGTCCAGGTGGCGGTGACATCCTGTTTAAACACATCCAGACTGCCTTTGCTCACCTTCAACGGTTTGGCAGCAAAAAGCGAAACCGAGGCCAGCATGAGGGCCCAAATAATCAGGAATCTTTTCATTGTATCATATTTTTTAATTTACGGGTGTATATATCAGCGGGCTGGTGTGGAGATAGTTGTCGCCGCCATTTTTAAATTCATTATTTTCATAATATACTGTGCAACTCTTGCACTAACTAACAAAACACAAATTTACCACACCCCAGGCCATTTTGCCATAGGCAAAACGGTCCAGTCTGCAATTCTTGCAGATTCTGAAACTACTGTTGCAGATTTTGAAAGTGGAAGAAGGAGAGATTTACTCTCCGGCGTCCTGCATCCACGCCGTAACGGACTTTCCGGTGCGCTGTTTGAACGCTGCGCTGAAAGTGCTGTAGCTGCGGTATCCGCTCTCGAATGCCAGCTGCTGAGCGGTGAAGGCGCGCTTCTCGGCCATGGCCTTCTGGTACAGGCGAATAAAATGGCGGATGCGAAGACCGTTGATGTAAGCGTTATAGGTGAGTCCCTGCTGGGTGAAGTACTGGCTCAGGTAATAATGGTTTGTGCCCACGGCCAGGGCAAGCTGGGACAGGGAGAGGTCGTGCTGCAGATAGAGATGCTTGCTCTCGCAGTTCTTTTTCAAGAGAGAGGCGATATCGACGGGGAGGGCTTGCGGTACCGATGCTGTCTCTTGCTCGGCCGGTTCCTCTGCCGTGGTGCTTTCGCTCAACGCTTGCAGCGTTTCCACTCGCCATAACAGCAGGGCCATAATGACGATACAGGCATACTCCAGAAGGTAGATCAGGACCTTGCTCTGTTCCGAGGTAAAGAGGTAGAGAATGGATAACAGAATAAGCACGAGGAGGATTAGGAAACTCTGCCACACCTCCTTGTTCTCCAGGTCTGCGTAGTTGTCCCTGAGCCAGCGTCCATAGCGCCGTACAGAAAAGGACATATACACCATGAACAGCGCGAAGACAACAACGACATAAATGCGCATCCACTCCATAAAGGCCTCGTTATTGCGGATGATACTCAAGGCCGACAATACAATGGAAGGTACCAGCGCCACCACCACCGGCCATACGGGCCGATGCCGGTCCTGCAGCATAGACAGCAAAAAGCCGGCTACGATGGGAATGAGCAGCAGGACGTCCTGGGTGCAGACAAGAATGTAACCACTAACCGTAGGATGACTGAAGTACAGTAGCCAGAAAATGTGGCTGACCACGTTCTCCACCATAAGGGCCGCCGCCCACAGGCGCAGGCGCAAAGGAGGCGTCACCCCCGGCGCAATGGCATTGCTGCGCCGCAGCAGCAGATAAAGCGCCGCCGCGATGCTCAGCCCCATTACGCACCCGTAAAGGATGACAAAGACTATGTCCTGAAGTAACTCTTGCGCCTCCATAAAGTTTTACATTCTCTTCTTCGCCGCGCAAAGATACAATTTTTTGCCGAAATGCTCAGGCCAAATTCTCCACTCCAATCTCCACATAGTCAGGGTTATCCAGAAGCCGAGGATATAGAGAGTTCTAATCCTTCCTTTCCAAGCGCTGTTCCTGTTCCCGGATAAACGCTTTCATCCGCTTTTTACTCTCTTTCCCGGCTTCAAAGATGCGGACGACGTCCTCATAGGCAACATCTTTGTGCTCGATGAGACCCTTATTGTCCTGGCGCGGATGATTGCAAACAGCATAGTACCTTTTGCCCCAGTATTGAGGACTGTGGGTGTAGATGCCGATGGTTACGCAGAATAAGATGACGACAAAGGGACAGGCGGCGGCCATTCCCTCGCGAAGCCATCGTTTCCACGGACTGATTTTGGTTTCTCGCACCAGGTTCATCAATCTGTCGGCCCTGCTCATCAGTTCGTCCATCTTCTTTTCCTGGGACTCGGACCATTCGTGGGTACACGTTGTTTCAATACGGATTGAGTGCTTTGTGAGAACTTGGCTCACGCTGGCTTCCGTTGCCTTCTTGATAGCGTCACCCACTCCCGCAAGGCTGTTTTTCAGCTGCGTAGAGACCGTTTGGGTGATGGAATCTATCGTCTCCTGGGGAACAGCTGCCGGAGCTGGCGTTTCGGCCATTTGTTCCAATCGGCTCACGCGCTCCATGGTTTCGTTGATATCAATGTTGTGCTGGGCTATAATGTCCTGGACATTTTCCCGGCTGGTAGTATGGTTTGATTTCATAATCATTTCTTCTTATCTGCGCATTCCGGGATATCCTGGCCTCCTTCCTCGTCTTCCAGGACCGTAAAAGTAGATGTCGTCCAGATGTTCCCTGGACTTCGTTGGTTGTGATGCAACGTCAAGAAGTGCCATGGTGACTTCTCCCAGTACTTCTTTGAAGGACATATGCTCCCTCAGAACCAGTTGTGATTCTGAACCGTGGACGGAGCTTGAAGCATACTCTTCGCCGTCAATCATTTTGGCAATGTTCCCGGCCGACAGTTTGCGGTCGATGGCCGACCCTTTGATGGTTTTATCTTCCCCGTTCCGGTCTTCGAAGGAAAAACTGACGCCTTTGACAGCGCCGGTTTTGGGGTCGGTCCTGAAATGTGTCTGTATGCCGTACTTGGCCGTCTCGGCGGGAAGCTGGCGGATGTCCGATACCTTGGAGATGCATTGGAACAGGGTATGCTTGAGCACCTCTCTTTCAAATTCTTCCGGCGACCGGACCTGGCGTTTGTCCTGCAAGTCGTTCTCACGAAGTGTTTTCATGATATTGCCGGCCGATAGGGAACGGTCCAGTTCAGACCCTTTCCAGACGTGTTCTTTTCCGTCTATGTCCTTGACAGCAAAGCTGATACCCATGATTCTGCCGGAGTTTTCGTTTACCTTAATTCGGGTTTCAATGCCGCGCCGCGCCGTCTCTTCCGGAAGATCGGCAATGGATCTTATCCTTTTCAAGCACTGGCTCACGTCCCTGGCGGTCTGATAGCGGAGTTTCTCCGTGGGGTCGTTAACCTTGGATTTGGAAATGACTTTGCTGTCGCCCCACGTGAGTCCTTCCCGCTTAGTAATTTCCTGGCAGACGGCAACGTTTCTCCGGCGCTCCCACTGGTCGCTGATACGGTTTCCGTCGTTATCCACCCGGTTCAGGGTGATGTGGATATGCGGGTTACGGGTTTCGTCGTGCCGATGGATGACGTACTGTGTGTTGGTGAATCCCATCTTCTGCAGATAGTCTTTGGCAATCTTTAACATATAGTCGTTGGTTAGCCTGGGCATATCTTCCGGCTTGAAAGACAGGGCTATGTGCACCACCGGTTTGGTGACCTTGGGATTCAGCCCTGCCTGGAGTTCGAAGCTACGTGCCATGGCTTTCAGGTCGGGGTCAGGAGTGCCGTCGGGGCGGTAGTTCATATCCACGCCCTCGGAGTACAGGTAGGTGACAATCTTGCCGTTCTTCTGGTCCAGGTCTCCGTCGTAGTTCAATGCTCCGGCAAACGACGAACCTGTCGTTATCTTGGCCATCATAGCTGCTTCACTTTCTTCTGGAAGTAGGATTTAATCTCGGCAAAGTCGGCCATGAAGGCATTGTACTGCGCCAGTGCGTTGATGTTGGAACCTAGCTTCCCCTGGACAAAGAGCTGGTTCAGCCTCTGCCCCAGTTTGTGCAGATTGATAATAATGTGCCGCTCTTCCGGTGAGAGAGCCGACACCACATCGGAAGACATCACCACCATCCGGCAGAACTCCGAATGGGTAAGCGTGTCGATATCCTTCAGGAAGGAACAGTACCGGTCCTTGTGGATGTCACAGCGCAGCAGGGCTTCCCGGCAATAATCGGCAGCGCACTTGAGCGAGAGTTTGTACTTGATCTGGATCGCGGCACGCTCATTCTCGCACACAGCGAAGGAGACCCTCCCGTCTCTCACCCTTGTGCGGATGGCTTCGCGGGGACGCCCACCCTTTTTCTTTTTCATCTTTTCAGTGCCTGCGACCAACGGGAGCGGGCCACTTCGAGTTAGTTCGCGTTTACGCGAACACAAACTCGCTACCTCTTTGCCGGAAGCCTTTTTATCCTTTGTCATAGCTGTCCCTCCCCACGCTTTTCCCGTTTGTACTTCTCGGCCAACTCCCTGGCGAGGGCGGCGTTGAAGACAATCTTCTTGCCCACCTGTGAGACGATGGCCGGGGTTAACACGCCGTTCTTTTTGAGTTCGTAGATGGTGCTGGGGCAGCAGCCGATGTAGGCCGCGAGGGCCTGGATTCCGTACACGTACAAGGGTTCGGAGGAGGTGCCGGATGGTTTGGACGAGAGAGCGTAGTCGGCCAATTGCACGAACTCCTCTCCACTCATTTGCCAGACGGGCTTTGCCATCAAGGCGGCAATGTCGATATTTGACTCGCTCATAAGCATATACATTTAAAAATCACGGGGCCACACTATTGTGACTCCGTGCAAAGGTAGATACGCTTATTTTTGAACTCCAAATTTCGGATGGCGCTTTTGGCCAAATTTTCCCCTGAAAAAGTGCCAAAACGAAATGCACTACAGGCCCCTGGAAGGCCGATTTTGACGCATCTTAGTTCGTTTTCCGTGATTGGCGTTTTATCAACTCAAACCGCCCCCGACAAAAGGCCGAAAGCCATAGGGCCTTCGGCTATTGGGGTGAAAAAGAAAAGGGGATGGGGTGATTTGTCAGGTCCTCTATCTTTCAGTTGAGAACTCTTTTTAGCCAAAGCTTAAGAACCGGGTCTCCCAAGATGATTCCGTCTGCGGTAAGTTCTACCAACTCTTTATCCACCATTGAATTCTTCAGTCGAGTTATATTGGAAGGAGATCCAAGATTGTATTTTTCCCGTACTTCGGCTTCACCAAAACCGGTGGTTATCCCATCCATAACCGCTCTCAGGAAGTTGAGCTGGTATGTGGTCAGGGACTGGGTCTGCTCTATAAAGACATTGTTGTTTTGGGCCAGTAAGTCTTCCACTGCCTGTGCAAAGGAATCCTCATCCACCTCCCTTTCCGACAGCAGTAAGACGGAATAGGACAGTTGCTGAACATAGGATGACTGGTACTGGACGGTTTCACAGATTTTTGCCACATACTCGTCTGAGATAGATTTACCGTAGGCTTCGAACCGTCCTTGAATATATGGAATCCAGGCCTTTAACGGAATCGGCTCCAAGTTCAGAATCTCACCGAATTTATAAAAGGGATAACTCTTTTTCTGAAACAGCCGGGTCATCATATGCAAACGACTTCCGAAGAGACAATAGGAAACGTGTTTCTGATTTTGCCAGACGCTTCTTAGCCTTTTTTGTACAGCAAGTGTATCCGGGAACTCTCCTACTTGCTGGAACTCATCTATACAGATAACCAATTCACAGCCTTTCCTTTGCGCAATCTTTTCCGGAAGGGAGAGAACTTCTTCCGGGGAGTGTGTTTTGGGAGTAATGCCCAGCGATACATAGTAATCGGAACCCGGGTCCGGCGAAAGGCCGATCTTGGGTGTCAACCTTTCGATAAAGCCCTTTGCCAAATCCTTCCATTCGTCAATCTTTGACGCGGTTTGTCTGAGGATGGCCGATGAGAATGTGTTGTAGAAATCATATTCACTTCTACACGCGAAGATATCCATCTGTACAATGATGCGGCCCTTTGCTGCCGACATTCCTGCGACACGATTAACCAGCGAAGTCTTCCCCCATCTTCTGGGAGACATCAAAACGGTGTTTATGCCGTATTTGAAATTTGCTTCAAGCCGTTTAATTTCCTTCTCTCTACCAATGAAATAGGGATCATCTGCCGGTACGCCAAATACAAAAGGTTGTTCCATATGCCTGTATTTTTTGCAAAAATAATAATTACTTTGCAATTACACAAGGTTGTGTAACACAAAGTTGTGTAATGAAAACTACAACAAATTATTGAATTTGGTCATAGACTCGGCCTTGATGGAGTCCACGATGTCGATATAGGGGCGCATGGCCTTGTAGTCGGCGTGGCCTGTCCATTTCATTACCACATCCGGGGCGATACCCAGGGAGAGAGCGTGGACGATGAAGGTGCGGCGACCGGTGTGAGTGCCAATCTTGGCCCACTTGGGAAAAACTTCGTCCGTGCGGGTGCTGCCTTTGTAGGTGGTGATGCGGATCTCCTCGTTGATGTCGGCCAGCTTGCAAAGCTCCTTCACGTCGCGGTTCATGGCCTGGTTGGTAAGATTAGGAAGTGCCTTGTTGTCTTTGAAGGGAACATCCTTGTACTTCTCCAGGATGGCTTTGGTGATGTCGTTCAGTTCGATGGAGATGCTGTCGGCCGTCTTGACGGTGGTGACTTCAATGTGGTCCCCCTTGATGTCGCTCCGGCGAAGGTTATTGGCGTCGGAGTGCCTGAGGCCGGAGAAGCAGCAGAAGAGAAAGACATCACGTACCGGATCCAAATAAGCATTATCGCCGGAGAGTTCAACCGCCCGCACTTTGCCCAATTCTTCCTTGGTAAGGTAAATGACTTTCTTCTGCGTTCTCTTAAGCGTGGGCCGGAAGGATTTATATGCCCGGTTGCTGTTGTATCCCATATCCGTGGCCCAGTTCAGGAACCAGCGGAAGTAGCCCAGCTTCTTTTCGATGGTGGAGTTGCGAAGGCCTGTTACGTCTTCGTGGTCATACTCTTTCCTTTCGCCCTTCTTCTTCCGGGGTGTTCTGAGTTTCTTGTTATCTCTGAGGTATACGACGAAAGCGGTAAACCAGGACTCAGTGAGGTCCTCGAATTTGATGGCTTTCTTGAACGCATTCAAGTCAACGCGCAGAGCCTCCATCTTTTCCAACGTGGCCGGAGTCCAGGCGTTCTTTTCTCCCGCTTCGGCCAGGAACTGGTCAAAGCATTCCCAGAAGGGCTTCTCTTTGGGTTTCTGCTCCCGTTTCTTGGGCTCCGGTTCCGGTCTTTTGGGCATAATGCCGGACATCCGTTCCTTGTACATCTTGGTTACCTCTGACGGAGTGGGTATCTTCTCGTTAATCTCGAAGTACTTGAACACCATATCCATCTGGTCCTTGGCCTTCCGGAGTTCGTCGTTGATGGCAAAGTCTGTTTCTCCCTTAGGTCCTACATAACCGGATTTCACCAACTCGTTCTCTTCATCCCACCACTTGAGTGATGACACCTGACATCCGGTAGACAAATCTATCCGCTGGCTGTTGAAGCTTACTCTGAAGCGAATCTGGTACTTACTTTTGTCTTTGCCATAGGCAAAGAGGCTGAATGCTGCGCTGCGTTTGATTTTCATATCGTATCTCCTCCGCGAGGCTAAAAATATCCCAAAAATATCCCAATTTTAGGTAGAGTCGTCCAACTCCGCTTACAAAAATACGCAATAGAAATCATTAAAACAAGGGTTCCTGGACGGGGTTGAATTTCGTTTACGAATCTCGGTCTCTCCGCCTCAAAAAGTCCGCCATTACATTGGCGGGCTTTTTTTGTTGGAGAGACCGAGAAGGCGGCCCACGTTACCCCACCCCAAA
>R24__coassemble_314_pt1 | contig 34835 bp, 21 predicted proteins | sample R24__metabat2_high_PE_033 | metagenome-assembled genome bin R24
TGAGCTCGCCAGAGCTCACTCCATTTTTATTTGGGTTTCAAACATAGGAACTATTCCAATGTCCAGGTAGCGCCTTCCTTGGTGTCTTTGACGGTGATGCCATAGGAGGCCAGGAGGTCGCGGATGCGGTCGCTCTCGGCCCAGTTCTTTTCTTCGCGGGCCTTCTTGCGGCTTTCCAGAACCAGCTGCATCACGCCTTCCAGGGCCTGCAGGGCCTTGTTGGAGGCGCCGGCTTCCTCGTCCTTGAGACCCAGGACACCACCCACCACTTCTTCGAAGAACTTTGCCAGGGCGGCCTTGTCGTCGGCGCTCAGCTTGCCGCCGTTGATGAGTTTGACGGCGTCAAACAGATGGGCGATGGCAATGGGGGTATTGAGGTCGTCGCACAGGGCTTCCAGCACGGCGTCCATGGTGGCTCGTACTTCCGGAGATACCCGATCGGAGTCGGGTATGACGTCATTGCCGGCTTGACCGGCAATCTCTCTCCAGGCCTGCATCAATCGGCCCAGACCTTTTTCTGCGGCCTGCAGGGCCTCGTTGGAGAAGTCCAGCGTGCTGCGGTAGTGGGCCTGCAGAATGAAGAAACGGATGGTCATGGGGCTGTAGGCCTTCTCCAGCTTGGGATGGTCTCCAGCGAAGAGCTGGGGCAGCGTGATAAAGTTGCCCAGGCTCTTTCCCATCTTCTGTCCGTTGATGGTGATCATGTTGTTGTGCACCCAGTAGTGCACGCCCTGCGTACCGCGGGAGGCCACGTTCTGGGCAATTTCGCACTCGTGGTGCGGAAACATCAGGTCCATGCCGCCGCCGTGGATGTCAAACTCCTCTCCCAGGTACTTTTCTCCCATCACCGAGCACTCCAGGTGCCAGCCGGGGAAACCGTCTCCCCAGGGGCTGGGCCAGCGCATGATGTGCTCCGGCTCGGCCTTCTTCCAGAGGGCGAAATCGAAGGGGGCGCGCTTGTCGCTCTGGCCGTCCAGGCTGCGGGTGCCTTCCAGGGTGTCGTCCAAATTTCGGCCCGACAGGACTCCGTAATGGTGATCCTGGTTGTACTTCTGGACGTCGAAATAGATGGAGCCGTTGCTCTCGTAGGCATAACCGGCCGCCAGAATCTTCTTCACCGCCTCGATCTGCTCGATGATATGGGCCGATGCGCGGGGCTCGATGGAGGGCGACTGCACGTTGAGAAGGCGCATGGCCTCGTGGTAGCGCTCCGTGTAGTACTGGACCACCTCCATGGGCTCCAGCTGCTCCAGACGGGCTTTCTTGGCAATCTTGTCCTCTCCTTCGTCGGCGTCGTGCTCCAGGTGTCCCACGTCCGTGATGTTGCGAACGTAACGCACCTTGTAGCCCAGGTATTTGAGCAGACGGAACAAAACGTCATAGGTCACGCCGGGACGGGCGTGACCCAGATGGGCATCACCATACACGGTGGGGCCGCACACGTACATGCCCACGTGGCCCTCGTGGATGGGCTTGAAAAGTTCCTTGTTGCGGGAAAGGGTATTTGTGAGGTATAAAGGTCTCATGCTATGTATCTTTACTATCGTGCAAAGATACACATTTTCCCTTAATACTCCACGGTTACCTTCACAGGAAAATGGTCAGACAGGTCGGCCGTTCCTTCCGTGAGGACAACGCTTTCCAACACCTGCACCGGAGCGGCCACCTTGAGGGCAAAGACATAGTCGATGCAATGCCGCGGCCGGGTGGTAGAATGGGTGTAGTCTACGCCGGAGAGCTGGATCCAGCATCTTTCGGCCAGTTCAATCACGTCGCTGTCCGGCGTCACGTTGAAGTCTCCACAGAGGAAAACCGGCTTGGAATAGCCTGCGTACTTTGTGGTGAACCATTCGTTGACCACCATCATCTGCTCCAGGGCGGCCCTATAGCCCTTGTGGTCCAGGTGGACGGAGGCAAAGACGCAGTCCGGGGTTTCCACCACGGCTACGCTGCGCTGCTCGGAGCCGTCGTCCTTGGGCAGCAGGATGCCGTATCCCTTCTCCACGCGCTTGGAGGTCACCACGCCGTTCCCGTAACCGCCTCCGGCATAGGGAAAGGCCGATGCGAACTGGTAGGACCAGTCCCCCAGCCGGGCGGCCAGGTCGGCCAGCTGATAGGTGCCGTGCCGGCGGTTGCAGCTGTCCAGCTCGTTCAGGGCCACAAAAGCGGCGCCGTTGTCCAGGATCAGCTGGGCCACGCCTTCCGTACTGTTGTCCATGTACTTGGAGAAGGCCCCCACATTATACGTCATCAGGGTCATCGTATGCCGGCTGGGCTCGCAGGAAAGCAGGCCCAGCATCAGCAGCAGGATAGGGATCAGTCTTTTCATTCTTAGCGGTCAACGAACAAAGATACACGATTTTGCAGATATTCTCTCACATCGGCCCATTTATAATAGGCTCCGTCATAGGGCCGAAGGGAGCCCAGACGCACCTCTTCCCCATTGTGGAGCACTTTCACCAGCGGCTCGCCGGCACGGCCCTTGGCGGGCGTGTAGAAGACCAGCTGCAGGTTGGTGGCCATGGCCGAGCGATAGCTCTGGAACACTTTTACCAGGTCGTCGGCGTTGGACGGGTACTTGTTAAAGTCGTCTATGTCCATGATCATCATGAGGGCCATCATGATGTGGTCGTGGCCAAAACGGAGGTCGGCTCCGCGCTCGCCGGAAGCGAGGCGGGCATCGGCCTTGGCCACCATGTCGTCCACGATGGACGAGCAAGGGGTTCGATAAGGAAGGTACTCGCGGAAACGCTCGTAGTTGTCCGTCTCCCAGAGGATGGCGTATTCTTCGGGGGTGAAGAAATCCTTCACGTCCAGACGGAGCTCCTGCGGCAGGCTGTTCATGCCGGCCACAAACATGTATAGGTTAAAGAATACGTCGTGGGCGTTGCGGCCTCCCAGACCGGTATCCGTGTCTTTGAACAGGCGGGCCAGGACCTCGGGATACTGCGGGAAGTGGCGAAGGAAGAAGGCCTCCGAACTCTCGTCATAAGGGAACACCGTAACGGGGCCCTGGTATACGAACGGGTTCTTGGCCTCGTTGGGACGGGTGGCCTGGATGTCCAGCTTGCCCTGGTGGGCGTAGACATTGGCTACGGGCGCCTCGCGGGAGATGCTGGAGACGCAGGAGGTCATGGACATGATGGCCCGCACGGAGGCCGATGAACAGGCGTCCACGCGGCTCCCCTTCCCAAAGGCCTTGGGGAAGCTCTGCACCATGGTCTTGGCAATCTGCTGGTGCTGTTCCCAGCCCAGTTCGGTCAGGTCTCCCACGCGGTACTCCACCTCTTTCCAGAAGGGCTCCAGCTGGTCCAGCATATAGCGGCCATAAGGGGTCAGGTTGTCTTGCTGGGCCCCTTCGCGGAGCATCTCCAGCAACACGGTGTAGGCCTTGGCCGTATAGGCAAAGCGGGAACCGTGACGGCCGTAGTGGCTGATGTAAGTAGCCTCATAGCCCTTGGGGGCGGGGCTGCCCGGCTTGGGGCCCCAGTCCAGCACACGGTCCAGGCCGGAGGACTTGTTCCAGTCGGCCTTCACCTGCTCCCTCACATCCTCCACCGGGGCCTTGGGGGTCTCCACAATGCAGAAGAACGACACCAGCTTGCGCAGCACGCCCTTTTCGGTGGCCTTGTTGCTGAAGGGGGTGTTCACCACATGGGTTTCGGGATCACCCAGACCGCGGACGCACATGGTGGTGGAGCCGCCGCCGTCCATATTCAGGGCATAGCGGGGATTGAAGTTTTTCTGAAGGAAGCGTGTCAGCTCACGGGCCGACATACCCTCGCTGATGCCCGGACGGCGGCCATCCACAGCCACCATGATAAAATGGTCGTTTTCGGTGAGCGCCACCGCCGTGCGGGGATGGCGCACACCCTGGTGACGGATGGGATCCTCATAGTTGAACTCGGCCAGCTGGGTAGCTGTAAGGGTGCTGTCCATGAAGAAGGCTCCCACGGGATTGTAGTCGTCGATGAGCATCGGGGCGCTGGTGTAGATGTTGTCCCAGGCGGAGTTGGCGTAAAACTCCCGCTGCTCGGCTATGGTCTTTCCCTTTCCGTCAAAACCGATACGGATCTTCTGCCCTGAGGCGTCGGTGTACACGGCCGCTTCGCTCTTCCAGTTGGGCACAGGGGTTTTCATCACCACGTCCTTGGGCATGCAGGAATGGTAGGTCCCACCCATTTTGAGGACCACCGATTCCGGCTCATAGGCGGCATTGAGGGCCACCACGGCATTCTCCCTGCGAAAGATGTCAGCGGTGGTGCACTTTTCTCCGGACCAGACGAAACGCAATGCATAGTCTTTATTAGACATATCCCAGTCGGTCACAAAAATCCGCTGGGGGGATCCGGAGACCGGTTCTACACCGGTAAATGAATAGTAAGTTATGCCGTCATTGACGGTGACGCACTGCCATCCCTCACCGGACGGGGCCTGGGCCCGGGCCACTTGACCCAGAAACAGGACACTCAGCGCCAGGAGGCAGAAGATTCGGTTTAAAATTTTAGTATACATACTATTACTCAATTGTCTGTTTTTTCCGCTTCCAGTTGAAGATGGGCAGCAGGAAGGAGATGATGGCCGTACTTAGCCAGAACCAGCCGGCATAGGTAAAGTCGTGCACGCCGTCCACAATGTTGTTGTCCAGGAGGACGCCCGTGATCACGTTCTGCAGGCCGGCCGCCGCATAGGAGGCCAGGCCCATGATACCCAGGCAGGCACCGGTGGCCTCACGGGGCACCAGGTCAATGGCCATGAGGCCGCCCACAAAGCTGATGAGCACGCCGATGGCAATACCGAACAGGATCATGGCCAGCACGTTGACCCACTTGGCGGGGCCGCCAAACAGGAACAGGGCCAGGGAAATGGCTTCCAGCACGCCGGCCACAAAGGCGGGGTACTTGCGGTCTCCGCGGAACAGGACGTCCGACAGCCAGCCGGATACCACCGTGCCAATGATTCCAAAGATGGGGTTAATGCCGATGATGGCAGCGGCACCGGCCAGGTCGTAGCCCTTGGCTTCCTGGAGGAAGATGGTGCCCCATTCGTTGATGGCATAGCGGCTCATGTACATGAACGCGCTGGCGCCGGCCAGGACCCACACACCGGGATTCCGGATCACGGCCGCCTGCATCCGCTTGGTCTGGGCGCGCTTCTGCTCAGGGGTCAGATCGGCCTTTTCTTCGGCCTCTCCGGAGAGTACCTCTATGGGCGGCAGGCCCTTGGACTCGGGAGAGTTGTGCAGGAAAAGGAGGATGATCACTACGCCCACCACACCGGCCAGGGCGGCGCCAAAGAAGCCCCACTTCCAGCCCAAGGCGGCTACCAGCATGCCCACGAACACGAAGGACAGGCCTTCGCCAATGTTGTGGGAGCTGCTGAAGAAGCCGTAGTACGTACCACGGATGCGCAGCGGGAACCAGCGGGACAGCGAAATAATGGCCGGCGGAGCCCCCATGGACTGGGCACCGCCATTGATGGCCCAACAAATGGCAAATACAATAAAGAGGGCCGAATTGGCAATGCCGCCGTTGAGCGCACTCACGCCCAGGATGCCCATGATAAAGTTCATGAGCACGGAAACCACCAGGCCCAGGGCCATGAAATGCTTGATGTTGGAACTGTCGGCCAGGAAGCCGCTGAAGAGCTTGCAGATGGCGTAGGCCCAGTACAGGCACGCGCCAATGATACCCAGCTGCGTGGCATTCAGCAGGCCGGCATCTATGAGCGGTTGTTTCATCACGCCCATGGACAAGCGGCACACATAGTACAGGGCATAGCCAAAGGTGGCGGCCAGGAACGTCTGCATGCGCAGGCGCTTGTAGGTCTTGTCCACCTTCTCTGCCGGTACCGGTGCCGCCTTAGCCCCCGCCTCCATCTTAAAGAAATCGATAACACTACTCATATACTGCAGATGATGTTTTCGTTATAGTCATTCACGGATGTCATGACAAAGCATTCCGTCTGGATGGCAATCACCTCAACGGTAGGAGCGGAATACGCCAGCTTCATAGTATTGTTGTCTTCCATCTTGTCTTTGTTAGTTTGCAGGAACAATCACTATGAAAGAGTCGCGCTTGCGTTCACCGCCATGATCCACGATGCCCGTGCCCGTCTTTCCGGTATAATTATCCGAGGGATAGTTGACCACATGCGTACTCGCATCCCCTTCTTCTTCCACGCACATGGTGCTGGAACCGCCTCCATCCAGATTGAGCATATACTTGGGGCCAAAGAAATTGGCAATGATACGCTCCAGCTGATAGGCGCTCATGCCGTATCCCCTACCGGTGCTCTTGGCGTATTTTCCATCGTTGACAATGAGCAGCAGATGCGGTTCGGCCTGGTCTCCGTTGGGATACGCAATGGCCACGGCTGTACGGGAATAGCAGCTTCCCTGGTGCTTCTTGGGAGACTCGGAATTGGTTCCTTCGGGAGCGCGGGAATAGAACGACATGCCAAAGCGGACATAATTGGCATCCAGGATGGGGGCACTGGAGATGAATGCGGTCTCGTCAGACATCGTATAGAAGTCGCGCATCTCCTGGATACTCTTGAGCGTGGTATTGGCCGTAGCCGTCTTGCCGGTTGCGCCACCATTGTAGGCGTCAAAGGCTATGCGCACGCCCCGATGGCCATCGCTGTAGAAAGCACCTTCACTCTTCCAGTTGGGAACACCCGTAGTTCCGATGGTATTGTTGGGCATAAAGGAATAAGGATAGCCGGAAGGATGCTCCGTTGCAGTCCAGGTGGACGTATTCAGGACTGCATTGGACTTGACGGCAATGGAGCCCCTCTCATATCCGCCGTTGATAGCGGCCACCGCGTTCATGTGACTGAACACATTCGATGTGGCTGTGGAAGAACTGGTTACAACAATCTTTACGTCATAAGCGGTGTTGCTCAGATCCAGATCCGTCACAAAGATCTCCTGATACTGGTTCACGGCCGCCGTGCCATAGGCATTGCTCCACCAATTGTCGGTGGGGATTCCGTAACCGCGGTAATAGCGGATGCCGGGACGAACTTCCTTGACCGTCCAGGTAAGACCATTGGTGGTCGAGTTATTGGTAGGGAAAGCACGGGAGGTAGTGGCCACATCCGGAATATTCGCATCACCACTGGTAGGGATCGGCACCACTACACCGGTAAGAACCGGGACATTGCCATCCAGATTCCACGCCACTTCGCTCCAGCCCAGGGACCGGGCCACGGCCGAAAGGCTCGTGGACGTAGCGGCCTTCCCGTGATAAGGAGACAGATGCTTGAAAAGCGAGGGGTTGGGATTGTTTACCACCAGAGGTGCGCCCGACGTTGCGTTGGACTGATTGTACACCGTAAGGGTGGGATTGTAATCCGTAAAGGAGAGATTGGGATTCCGCTGGCAGTTGGTCAAATTCGTATGACGGGAAGTATAACCCAGGATGGCACCTGAACTCCAGAATGAATCTGTTGTATTGTTCTGGGTCCCGGTAGCCAGGGTGGTCTGCCAGGCAATACAACCTTGAATCACATTATCGGGATAGGTTGTATCATAGGCACCCTGCGTGTTGTTGTTCAAGTTGCAATGGCCGGCGATACCGCCCAGGCAACGGCTGGCGTTCACCGTGGCCGTAGAGAAGCAGTTGACAATCTTACTCTGGCTCACAATCACGCCACCCATGATACCGCCCACGCGCTGGGTACCGTTTATTGTTCCGCTGGTCCAGCAGTTATAGATAATGACCGGCTCTTCGCTGTCGATGCCCACAAGGCCACCCGTGTACTGCACACTGGAGTTGATGGTCACATCGGCCGAACAGGACGAGATAAAGGCATTCTCGGCACGGCCGGCCAGGCCACCCACGCCGGTTTGTCCCGCCGTCTGCATCACAGAGCCCTGCACATGCACATTGGTTACGGTTGCCGGTTTGTTGGGATAGCCGCAATAGCCGGCCAGGATACCAGATACATTGCCGTTGTTGGTAATGCTGGCATTGGTAAAGGTCACATCGTAGCACTCACCATACAGCAGGCCGAAGAAAGCCGGCTTGTTCCAGGACTGGCTGGTGTGCGTGCAGGTGAAATGGTTAATGGTATGATGACCACCGTCAAAGTTGACGGCATAGTCATAAGGGCTGGCCCAGTTGAGCGGGACCCAGGTCTTCTTGGCCAGATAGGACTGCATGTCAATGTCGTCGATGAGGCGGAAGTACACCTTATTACCGTGCGACAGCACGCTGTGCATATTGTCCAGCTGCTTGGGGGTGGCAATGAGATAAGGGCTGGCCTGGGTGCCGCTGCCGCCGGCGAACAGCTGCTCGGCAAAGCCTTTGGCCATATGGATGGTGTTCAGCTCTCCGGCTTTGAGGACCTTGTCGGACTTAAGGGTGGCCGTAGCCAGATAATAGGCCCCTTCGGCATCGTATACTGCCACGTTCAGCTCGGTGCCGTCAGGGAGGTCGATATCCTCCCACCCACACGGGGCAAAGGCGGTGAGAACGTGTTCCGTGTCCAGCGTCACGTCCTTTATATTCACAGCCACGTTCACGTCCGGGGCCGTGAGCACCACCTTGGTGGGCTGCGTTAATTCATCAGGCAGCGTAAGCACGAATTTCACCACTCCAATCCGGCTCAGCGTGGTGCCGGGATGGGCATTCACCCAATCTTCGGAGAAAGTGATCTCCGGAAGATCGGCCTTGGCTACATTCCGTAGCAGGGCGGTGAAGGACAGGTGATCCGTGCTTCCGTTACCCGTTTGAGAGAGAGTTTTACCGATTTCGGCCTCTGCAACGGACGCGTAGGTGCCGGGACAAATGATGTTGAATTGATCCCCCACTACAGCGTTACCGGAGAAAGTAGCAAAGTGATCGGTGAAGCCATCTTCTATCGAATAGACCTCACTCGTAGTGGGACTGCCGGCGTTGATGACGCGAATATTGTCGTTTGCCTGCCATGCAAGATGTAATCCGATTCCCGTCTCGGGTACGGAAAAAGAGGCTTTGGAAACGGGCTCCTCAGGTATATATGCACGTATGGAAATACGGGGAGAATTGTGCACGGGGGCCTGTTCCCGCAAGCATCCGACCACAACCAAGGTAGTCGCTGCAATAAGCAGAAACGGTAAAACTCTTTTCATACTATTTGTTAAGTCGTTTTATTTCAGGATCTTCTGGATGATGTCCTCCATCACCGTATAAGCATCGGGGTTGGGATGGAGTTGGTCATACAGACAATATTCTTCTTTCAGTGAATAGCCGTCTTGGGCCACGAGGGCCGGATAGTAGTCACAGTAAGTAAAACCCTTCTCGGTAGCGTAGGCCTTGATCATCTTGTTCAGGGCTACGATATGGGTTCCTTTCTCGCGGGGCGTGAGCTTGGAGTAGGCCATGTTGCAGGGAGTTACCGAGCACAGCACCACCTTCATGTTTTTGGCGGCGGCTTGTTCGGCCATGGACTTGAGGTTGGCCATGATCTGGTCTTTGGTATAGCCCTGGGCCAGGTCGTTGGTACCTCCCATGATTACCACACAGAACGGGTCCTGATCCAGGACATCCTTCTGGTAGCGCTCCAGCATCTGGGTGGTGGTCTGTCCGCTTACTCCTTTGTCCACGTAACCGTTGGAAGTAAAGAAGCCGGGGTGCCAGGTCACTTCCACCTTGTCTCCCACAATCTTCATCCAGGAGGGCAGCGGGTCCATAGGGATCACAATCTTGGACTTGTCAATCTGACGCGGGGCAATCCCCCACTGCCAGGTGATGCTGTCTCCCATGTAGATGGCCTTGGGGCCCTTGTGGGCCACGGTGGGATCTGGCGTATCCGGGGCGATGTCGTTGTTATAATCATCCTTGGCGCTGCAGGAGACCGCCATGAGGGCGGTCACCAGGAAAGCGACAAGCAAAAGAAGTCTGCGTTTCATACCTTACTTCTTGAGGATCATAATAAAGGCATCACGGGTACGTTCTCCGGTGTGGTCGTAGTTCTTGTTCCCGTCGCAGGGATAGTTGACCACATGGGTGGAATTGTCCCCCTGTCCCTTCACGCACATGGTGGTGGAACCGCCGCCGTCCAGGTTGAGGGCGTACTTGGGGTTGAACCACTTCTTGAGGAAGCGCGTGAGAGAACGGGCGCCCATTCCCTGACTCTTGATACGTCCGTCCACACAGAAGAGGATCAGATGGTTCTTCTCCGTGAGGGCAATGGCCGTACGCGGGTGCAGCGTGCGCTGGTGCTTGTCAGGGTCTTCTCCGCTCAGATTGGTGGTGGATTTGTTGTAGTCCACAAACTTCTCACCGTAATCCGAGTTGAAGTTGTAAATGAGCATGGGGGCGCTGGAGATGATGTTGGGGTACGTCTCCGTGGAAAGGCCCGTGTAGTACAGCTTCTGCTGGGCAACCGTCACCTCACCCTTCTTCTGCGAACCGGCCCAGAGGAAACTCACATTGCTGTCTCCGGAGATGGAGAAAGCGGCTTCGCTTTTCCAGTTGGGGACTCCGGTGTCGCTGATGTACTCGTTTTCCAACGGATAGATCACCTTTCCGTCTACACGCATGTAGATGGATTTGGGCTCATAGTTGGCGTTGATGGCGGCGATGGCGTTGCTGCGCTTCTTGAAAGCGGCCGAAGTAGCCAGACGGGGGCTTTCATAGACCAGCTTCACCTGATATTTGGGATTGTTCAGATCCACGTCAATGACAAAGACTTCCTGATACTTCTCGGTAATCTCGTCCACACCGCTGAAGGTATGGTAAACAACCCCTTCATCAATCTGGACACTGGTCCAGTCCTTGCCCAGCGGCGTGGCTTCCTTACCGGAACCGCCGTCTATATCATCGCCACCGGGGGCATCCGTCGGTTGATCCTTACCGGAAGGCGGAGGAAGTTCTCCACCTTCGGGGTCCTTGCCCCCGCATTCCACAAGGAGCAGGGGCATGAGAACCACCAGTAAAAAGAATCTTCTCAGTTTCATTCTTTACTTGATCTTAGGAGTATCACCACTGAAGTCCCAAATCTCGGCGCTCCAGCCAATGGCCTGGGCCAGCTGGCTCAGGGTCATGCCAGAAGCGGCGGCCTTGCCGTGATAGGCAAAAGCGTACTGACCTTCACCCTTGACCATGGGATTCTCCGGGTCTGCGTCGCTCTGATCGAACGGTGCGTAGGTGCCCAGTTCCGCATTCTTGGGGCAATCGATGAAGTTGATGTCAGCTTTGCGCCAGCAGTTCTTCAGATAGTTCTTGATAGCAGTTCCTCCAACAATGATTCCGCTGCTGTAGTGTTCGGCGGGCGTTTCCTCGTTGATGAAGTCGGACTTCAGGAGGTCGTTCCAGGCGATGCAGTTCTCAATGTGGTTTTCGGGATTCTGGTTGGTGCAGTTGTTGGCGTTGGACTTCTGTCCGGCCACGGCACGACCCACGATACCGCCAAAGATGAACTGGGTGGTAACCGTTGCCGTGGAGAAGCAGTTGTAGATGGAGCTGCCCGTTGCCACGATGTCACCGGCGATACCGCCACAGATGGAAGCCGTGGAGGAAATGGTACCGGCGGTCCAGCAGTCGGAGATGTAGACACCCTTACCGGCATCGGCACCAATCAGACCACCATTCATCTGGCCCTTGGCGTTGATAACTACGTTGGCAGAGCTCTTGAGGATGGTAGCCTCGCGGGCCGTTCCGAAGAGGCCGCCCACATTGTTACCGGCCGAGCTGGTGATGGTGCCCTGAACATGGACATCCTCTACATAGCAGGGCTTGTCGGTGGTTCCACCGTAACCGCCCAGGATACCGCAGCCCTTGGCATTGGTCTCGATGACGGCATTGACGAACTTCACGTTGTAGCAGCTGCCGTACAGGACACCGAAGAAGCTGGGATAGGAAACCGCAGCCTCGGCGGTGGAGACGCACTTGAAGTTGGAGATGGTATAACCGGCACCGTTGAAGTCAATCTTCTTGTCATAAGGGCTGGCAGCATTCAGCGGCTTCCAGGCAATGTCCTTCATGTCAATATTGGCACCCAGCTTGAAGAAGCGGGTCTCGCCGGCGGCCATATCATCGGCCATGAACGTCATCTGCTGAGCCGTGGTGATGATCCAGGGTTCCGTAGCCGTACCCTTACCGGAGGCATAGTGGTTGGGCGACTTCCAACCGGTGTTGTCCAGGTTGAAGACATTCACCTTGCCGCTCATGACAATGGCCTCACTGGTGAAGGTCACTTCCTTGCTGATGGGGGCGTCCTTGGTCTTGACACTCACGGTAAGGACCGTGTTGGCAGGGACAACAGCCTCGTGCCAGGAAGTGGTGAACCAGGCGATGAAGGTGTGGTTGGCATCCGGAGCGGCATTCTCAACAGCCAGTTCCAGCTTGTTCACTTTGGTTTCTCCGTTGCCCTTGTAGAAGATGGCATCTTCGGCCGAAATGGAGACGCCGTTCACGGCGCTCACCGTATCGGGAAGGGCAATCACCATCTTCATCACGCCCACCTGTTTGAGCGTACCGTTATGGGCGGCGGCCCAATCCGGATTGAAGGCAAAGCTGAGATAGTCATCTACACCGGCGAGCTCGGCGGCATACTTCAGATGGGCGTAGGAGTTGTTGCCCGTCTGGGTCTGTGCGCTCCAGTCGGCCGTTGCGGCTTTCTCGGGATAGGTGATGGTGAAGGCGTCGCCGGCCACCGGCTTGCCTACAAACTCTGCATACTTGGGCGTAAAGCCGTCCTGGATGGTATAGATCTGGGTGTCATCGGCACCGGTGATGGCAATCTTGTCGCCCTCGCCCCAGTACCAGGAGAAGCCCACGTGGGCACCGGCCTTGGTGGTCACGTCCCCAGGCATTTCGGCCTTGATGGTAATCAGGTCCTGCGGCTGGGGAAGCTCGTTGCCCGCTTCCTTGACACAGGAAGCCAGAACAGCGGCACCGGCAAGCATTGCTACAATATATTGCGTTGTTTTCATACCTGAGCGTGTTTAGTTGTAGAACTCATTTTCGTCAAAGTCAGGGAGCTGGCCACCGGCATTGTCGTCGATGATAATGATCGGAGCGTCGCCACCCACGAAGAACGGAAGGGTACCGGACAGATCCCAGATGGTCTCGTCCCAACCCAGGGCCTTGGCTACCTCAGAGGCAGTAGCGCCGGCCTTGGCGGCCTTGCCGTGATACGGGTAGTTGTAGTTGGTGCTACCGGTGCTCTGGGCCGATTCCTTCAGCGGGGATTCGGGAGAAGCGTTCTCCTGATCCACAAGCACGTTGAAGGCGTTGCCGGGGCAGTCGGAGAAGGCCAGGTCGGCCTTGCGGTAGCAGTCCACCAGATAGTTCTTGAGGGAAGTGAAGCCCACAATGGCACCGGCGCTGTAATGCACGGACTGGTCGGCCACGTCGGAATAGATGGCATCGTTCCAGGCGATGCACTTCTCAATGTGGTTCTTGATGTCCAGGTTTTCGCCGGACTTCTGACCCTGAGCGGCGTCTCCCACAATACCACCATACTTGAACTGGGCGTGTACCCGGGCGGTGGAGTAGCAGTTGCGGATCAGCACTTCGCTGTAATTGGCGTTGTTGGCCGCGTTACCGGCAATACCGCCTACCATACGGTTACCGGTGATGTCACCGGCCGTCCAGCAGTTGGAGATGACACTGCGCTTGGGGCTCTGGGTGTTGTCGTAACCATAGATACCACCGGAATCGTACTTGTTGGAAGTGATGGTCACATCGGCCGAGCAGATGTTGATGTTGGCGTTGACGATGACACCGAACAGACCGCCCGTACCGTGGGCCACGGTGTTGGTGATCTTACCGCTTACGTTCACCTTGGTCACGTCCACGGCCACGTCTTGCGTACCGCCATAGGCGCCCAGGATGCCGATAGGACCGGAGGCATTGGTGATCTGAGCGTTGGTTACGTTCAGGTTGTGGAGTTTACCCACTACCATGCCAAAGAGGCTGGTGGTACCGGTGAAGTTGGAGATGGTATGATCCTGACCGTCGAAGGTGAAGGGGAAGCCCACGGGATTGATGACTTCCCAATCGGCTACGTTGGCCATATCGATGTCATTTTCCAGACGGAAGTAAACCATGCTGCCTTCCACCAGTTTGGCCTTCATGGCCTTGAGATCATCCACAGAGGCAATGGGATAAGGATTGCCCTCGGTACCGGGACCATAGGGATCGTAATCGCTCATCTTGAAGAGCACGTAACCGGCCAGGGTGTCGGCTACGGCCCATTTGTCCGTCTGCTGGGCCTTGTCCAGGGTCACGGGCAGGATGTAGGTAACGCCATTTTCCAGACCGGAAGCGGTCACTTTGATACGGGCCGTGGTAGAGGCCTGACCGTAACGGGGAAGCATGACGTCGTTGCTCAGAAATTCAAAGGCCGAACCGGGGCACATCTCATAGGAGGTGCCGTGGGCCTGGTTGTACTTCTCCACACCGTCGGGATCGGCCTTGAACGAGAAGTTCATCACGATGTCGGTCACCTGGTTCTGGAAAGCACAGGCCTTGAGGCTGTAGGTTTTGCTGGCTCCGGGGGCAATTTCCACTACGGCTTTGTCTCCGGGGATATCGGCATAGAAAACGCCCGGCATGGTCACTTCGCCCGGTTCCGGTCCTTTCTTGTTGCAGGAGGCCAGAACAGCAAGCGCCATGATCAGGGTATAGGATAATATCTTTTTCATACTTGGGAGCATCTTAGAAAGTTAAACCGTCGTCCCAGCCGGGATTCTGCGTGAGGGCGCCGCCGGTGAGACTGCGCTCGTTGGAAGGGATGGGATAGAAGTAGTCACGGCCGTCGTTCCACTTGCACTGGATATTCTTGAAGAGGTTCACATAGCCGGAATTGCCGTTGCTGAGGATGAATTCGGAGCTGCCAATCTTGTACTGGGCAGGAGCGGTGCTCACAGGCTTCACATCTTCGTACAGGAGGATGTCGGCCAGACCGTCGCCATTGAGATCGTACTCACCGGGGCCCGGGAAGTACATACCGTAGTACTGCTTCTCCAGGATCTTGCCTTCCTTCCAACGGATCAGGTCATAGTAACGGAAACCTTCCTGAGCCAGCTCTACGGCACGCTCGCGGCGGATTTCGAGGATGACACCCTTGTTGGTGCCAGTCACGTTCTGGTAACCGCCCCAGGCCTCATTGGTAAGATAGGGATCCGGATTGGCATTGGCGGCCTCCAGGTTCAGGGCCGGCATGCCGGCGCGGGAACGGATGCGGTTGATGCTCTGGTCCAGGTCGTTCTGCGTGAGGGTGCCGGCTTCGGCCTTGGCCTCGGCGTAGTTGAGCATAATCTCAGCGGCACGGAAGATAATGAGGTCGGTCTCGGAGCTGTTGTAGGCGTCGTACTGCATCTCCACCACATACTTGGCCGGATGATAACCGGTGAGGCAGTACTCGAACTCGGGAGGGCAGAGGGCGCTTTCACCCAGGCGCTTGTAACCGGGGGTGCGGATACTCTGGGCCAGACGAGGGTCGCGGTTCTGCGTTTCCGTCATGAAGTCCATGGTCTCCCAGCCGGGACGGTCGGTGAAGCGGGTGCCGTCGGCCATCAGGTAGCTGGCCACCAGCTTGCGGGTCATGCCGTAACGGCCACGGGTAGAGGCGTGCATGACACCGGTAGCGTCGTGGGTTACGCCATAGGCGGCGTTGTAGTTGCGGGCCAGGATGACCTCGTCCATGTTTTCGGTGGCGTCATTGGTGGTGAACAGGCTGTAGTAGGCCTTGTTGGCACCGCCGGCGGTATGCAGGGTGTAACCGCTGGTAGCCAGGAATTCCTCGGACACCTTGGCGCACTCGTTCAGATACCACTGCCAATCGTGGGCACCGGTACCGTAGTCAAACTCGGTGTGGTACTTGCGGAAGGTGCCTTCGAAGAGCAGGAAACGGGACTTCAGGGCCATGGCGGTCCACTTGGTAATCTCGTAGGCGCTCTTGGTGGCAGGCAGGTTGGCAATGGCGCAGTCAATGTCCTCGATCATCTTGCCCATGATGAACTCACGGGAATCGCGGGGACGGTTGAGGGCCTCGGTATCGGCCGATCCAACCGGCTTGTCGTACCACGGCACGTCTCCAAAGCGCTTGACCATCTGGAAATAGAAGTAAGCGCGGAAGAAGCGGGCAAAGCCCTCGTACTGGGCGCGGACGGCAGCGTCGGTGCAGTTGGGGAGATACTCCAGCATCGTATTGGCGGTACGCAGGTTGCCCCAGCTCCAGCCACCGCCGGAAGCGGGAACGGTACGGGTACCTTTCTGTTCGTCGGTCAGACCCATCTGGATGTAGGTATCGGCGTCCTCAATGAAGAGGGAAGCGCCGCCGGGCAGCATGGCATAGAGGTTCATGCCATAGGCCTGGAGTTCCGTCTCCGTTTTGTAGAAAGTCTCCGGGGACATACGGTCCAGAGGGTAGACATCCAGCAAATTGTCACAGCCAGTCAGGGTAAAACCGGCCAGGATGGGGAGCAGGATATATGCTATCTTTTTCATAAGGCACATTCAATTAAAGGGTTATATCTACACCAAACATGATGGTCTTCTGCCAGGGATAGATGCGCAGGTTGCCATTGGTCTGGGCCATTTCAGGATCGATATACTTGCAGTGCAGACCGGGTGCCCAGTAGAACAGGTTTTCACCCGAGAAGTAGAAGCGAAGGCGGTCGATGCCGATCTTCTTGGTGAGTTTCTCCGGCAGGGTGTAGCCGAAGGTAAGGTTCTTCAGACGCAGGTAGCCGATGTTCTGCAGGTAACGGTCGTTGGTAGCAGAAAGCTCACGGCTGGCGTTCACGCCGGCCACATAACCGCGGGGACGCGGGAAGTAGGCGTCGGGGTTCTCCTCGGTCCAGTACATGTTCTGGAAGTCGCGGGGAATGAAGGTAGCGAACGGACGGGCGTACAGGCTCCAGAACTGACGGACTTCGTACTGGGGATACCAGTCCATATGGCCGATGCCCTGGAAGAACACAGCCAGGTCAAAGCCTGCATAGGAGGCGCCCAGGTTGATACCGAAGTTGTAGCGGGGCTGGCTGTTACCGATGACGCGGTAGTCACCGCTGTCACCCACCTTGCCGTTACCCTGGTCAATGGCGCCACTGTTGTCCAAGTCTGCGAACTGGAGGTCGCCGGCACGGAGACCGGGAGCACCGGTGACCGGGTTGATGTCGCCCACGCTGGCGTTGATGATGCTGTTCACCTTGGACTGGTCCACTTTGGCCGTCCAGGCGGCGGCGTCCTCATCGGAGGCAAACAGGCCTACGATATGGTAACCCCAGATGTCACCGTACTTCATGCCCACCCAGTAGTTCTTGGAGAGGAGCATATCCGGGTTGTTGAAGCGGGTGATGTGGGATACATAGTCACTGAACAGGATGCTGGCATTGTAATAGAAAGGTCTGCCGGCAATCTTGAAGGAATCCTTCCAGCCCAGGTTGAGTTCATAACCCTTGGTGCGGAGGTCGGCCACGTTCTCCTTGGGGGCGGTGCTGTAGCCATAGGTGGCAGGCAGTACCTCACCGGCGGTGAGCATGTCCTTGGTGTCACGGATGTAGGCTTCGGCCGAGAAATCCAGACGACCGTTCAGGAAGGTCATATCCAGACCCAGGTTGCCCTGGACGGAGCGCTCCCAGGTAAGACCGGAAGAAACAGGGGCCGAAATGGAGGCCAGGGCCGGTTTGGGACCGCCCAGCAGGTAAGAGGACTGGGAACCGGTGGAGATGGTGCGGATGGCGGGATAGTAGTCGCTCATCTGCTGGTTGCCCAGCTGGCCGAAGGAAGCACGGATCTTGAGGTTGTCCCACCAGCTACGGACGGGCTCAAAGAAACCCTCTTCGCTGATTCTCCAACCCAGGGAAACGGACGGGGAGAATACCCAGCGGCTGCCGCGCAGGAAGCGGGAAGAACCGTCGTAACGGCCGTTCAGTTCCAGGAGGTACTTGCCCTTGTAGTCGTAGTTGATACGGGCAAAGTAACCGGCGGTGCGGTATTCGTTCTGACCACCGGCCACCTCCATGCGCTTGTTGCCATCGGCATCGGCACCTACGAGGTTGAGGTCATTGAGGTCATAGGAGAAGAGGTCGTAACCAACGGCTTCCAGGTCCTTGATGTGCTTGGTCTCGTAGTTGACACCAGCCATGATCTTGAAGTTGTGGGCCTCTTTCCAGCTGTGCTCATAGGTAGCATAGAGGTTGGCGGCCTGGTAGGTGTGTACGTTGGCATCCTCGGTGAGCTTGTTCTCAAAGGCGGCGCCGGTAGACTGGGTAACAATGACACCGGGCTCCTTGGAATAATAGCCGGGCATGGTACGGTTGGTATAACGGACCAGGCGGAGGCTGTACGTGTAGTCACCCTTGATGGTAAAGCCTTCGAAGGGCTTGATGGTAACATCGAAGGTATTGCTCAGGTTGTCAATACGGTCGGTGTTGGTGTCTCCGTTGCTGAGAGCCATCATGAGACCGTCCATGAGCGTACTGTTGTTGTACTTGGTCTGATAGATGATGGTACCGTCGGGGTTGTAGGCGGGATAGCTGGCCGATGCATGGGCAGAGGCACCGTACAGGGAGTTGTTGATACCGCCACGGCCCGGATAGGTGTAAGCGCTGTTGAAGTAGCTGAAGTTGTTGCCGATGCGCAGCCACTTGGTTACATCAAAGCCCACCTTCGCGCGCAGGTTATAACGGTTATAGGTATCGGGGTTGATGTTGAACATACCCTGCTCGTAGGTATAACCGGCCGAGATGAGGTAGTTCACGTGGTCCGTAGCACCGCTGGCCGTAAGGGTGTGGCTGGTGGTGGGCTTGTTGTCCTTATACAGCACATGCCACCAGTCGGTGTTGGCATAATAGTTATACACATCCTTGCCGGTCTGGTCCTGGGTAATCACCACCCACGGGCGGGCGGGATTTTCCACCACGTCATTGCGGCGGATCCAGAGTTCTTCCATGTCGGCGTCGGAGTAGTTATAGTTAAGGGTATTGTTATAGGCCTTCATGAACAGGTTGGACAGGTACACGGTGTAGTAACCGCGGGTTTCCCAATCGGTAGAAGCCGTAGGAGCCGTGTAGCCCACGCGGCCGCTGTAGGTAACCTTGGCGCGGCCATCCTTGTCCTTGGAACCGTTCTTGGTGTTCACCAGAATGACACCGGCCGAACCCTTTGCACCGTAGATGGCTGCAGCGGCAGCATCCTTGATCACGGAGATGTTGTCCACATCGGCCGGGTTGATATACTGGAGATTTCCTTCCACACCGTCGATGAGCACCAGCGGGCTGCCTCCGTTGATGGAGTTCCAACCGCGGATGTTCAGGTCAGGGGCCTGACCGGGACGACCGGATGCAGAAGAAACGTTAAGACCCGGAACCGTACCCTGCAGCATGTGACCCACATCCAGGGCCGTACGGTCTTTGAGGGCTTCCGCTTTCACCACGGAAACAGCGCCGGTGAGGTTGGCCTTCTTGGTGGTACCATAACCAACCGCCACGGCATCCTCCAGCATGAAGCTGTCTTCCTCTAATGTAATGGTTATACGACTCCGTCCATTGACCGGAACCTGCTGCGTCTTGTAACCCAGGCAGGATACTTCCAGTACGGCACGGGGAGAAACATTGATGGTGAAATTACCATCCAGGTCTGTCACAGCGTTGGTTCCCTCGGCCTGCACCACTACACCCACGATGGGGCCCATGGCGTCACGCACGGTACCACTCACTGTTTGCTTTTGCGCCAAAGCGTCAAAAGAGACCGCCATACTGAACAGTACGGCAAGTACAGATAACAGTTTTTTGTGCAACATATGGTTTGAAATAATTAGGTTTATAATCTTGCAGTTAGCCATCGCAAAATTATGATAACGCGTACAATAATAAAAGAATCGGAAATGGAATAGTAGTCTCTGTTTCAAATCAAAAAATTGTATATCGCTGGTACTTAGTTTGTTAGATAAAAATGAGACATGGCGTTTTAGTAGATGGTGTCCTTGGTTATAATTTTTCTTTTTTGTATTTTTGTAAAGAATTATTCTAATAACACCATGTTTCATTCTTGTTTTGTGGCCGTCCTGCTGGGAGCTCTCCTTTGGATGGGAAATCCTACCCAAAAAAGCACCGGACAAGCAGCCGCCCTCTCCAAACTGGACCAGTTGCTCAAGGAAGAAGAGAGCATTACCCGCAAAAAAGAAGCGCGCCTGGACAGCCTGCGCACCCGCCTGGGACAAATCCCCACGGACCGGGAGCGCTACCCCATTGTGAAACAGCTTTACATAGAATACGCCCGTTACAATCTGGATTCGGCCCTCTACTATGCCCATCTGAAAGAGGATCTGGCCAGAAAACTGGGAGACCAGGCCCTCCTCAACGATGCTCTCAACGACCGCGCAGACCGCTACATCATCTCCGGCATGTACCGTTATGCAGAAGATGTCCTGGATTCCATGGTCATAGACGAAAATGCCTCCACCCAGGCCCTGGTATCCTATCACCGGTCGCTCATTTCCCTGCATCACGGCCTCAAGCTCACCAACAAGGACCCCCTGTACAACGAAAGGCTGGACAAGAAGGAACACTACTACAGAAATCTGATCTTCAACGCGGCAGACAGCACCGTCCTCTATTTATATACGTATACGGCGGAGAACTTAATAGATGAAGGTCGTCCGGAAGAAGCCCGCAAGGTATTGGAGCAATACCTGGGCACCGGTCCCACCAACCCCGACGAACTCTCCATCCTCAATTACTGTATAGCCAAGACCTACCGGGCGCAGGGAGACCTGGACCAGACTCTCACCTACTTTGCCATGAGCGCCTGGTACGACATCAGTGAAGGCGTCCGCTCCTCCCGTTCCCTCATCAAAACGGCCCAGATGGCCATGGAGGAAGGAATGACAGCCCGTTCCTTCTCCTATATCACGCGCGCGTACGACGACGCCACCCAGGCCGATGCCCGTATCTGCCTGGAAGAAATCTCCCGCTTTATGCCGGAGGTCATAGCCTCTTACGAAAAGCTCAGCTCGCAGCGGTATAAGGACGTTCTCCTCATCCTCTTCCTGGTGGCCTTGTTGCTCATTGCCAGTATCATCGGCCTGATCATCTTCAGAAGATTCCAGGTCAAGATTGTAAGGCTCAACCGGAAAGTCAAGAGCGTCAACCAGAAGCTGAGCGATTCTGTCCATCTGATGGAAAGCACCTTGGGACAGTATGTCACCATGTTCACCTCCCACATCAACAGCCTGGAGGAATACCGCTCCAGCATCCGTGTGGTGGCCAAATCAAAAGATATCGAAGAGATTACCCGTGCGCTCCGCTCCGATGACTACATAGACGCCAAACGGGAAACCCTGCTCACGGAGTTTGACCGCGCCTTCCTGGCCGTATTCCCGGACTTTGTGGAACAGCTCAACGCCCTGCTCAAGGAAGACCAGCGCGTGGGCCAGAACTTGCCAACAGGAAAGCTGACCAACGAGCTGCGCGTCTTTGCCCTCATCCGCCTGGGCGTCACCGAATCGGCCGATATTTCCAAATTCCTGAAGAAATCGCCTTCTACCATCTATAATTACAGGGTCAAACTGCGCAATGCGTCCATCTATTCCAACGAGGAATTTGAGAATCGGCTGATGGCTATTGGCAAGCCCCACGAATAGTGGTATATTTTTTGAAAACATTCTAACAAAACCAACATTATGAAAACCGCAAGATTACTTGTCATCCTGCTCACGCTGGCCGGATCGGCCCTGTTTACAGGCTGCACAAAAGAGTACTACGTTGTAAATGAAGGCGTAGAGATGTACCAAAGGGACTTCAAGGTCAAGCCTTCTGACTGGAAGGTAGAAGAAGCCCCCGTGGACCTGGATAACGCATACCTCCTGAGCGTCAAGCTGAGCGTCCCGGAGATTACCCAACAGGTAGTTGATAACGGCAACGTAACCGTTTCCCGCCGCCTCACGGATGATTCCGGCAATACCTACTGGACTCCCCTGCCGGTTGTCCGGGCCGAATACGCCGCCGGAGACGACCTCCTCTATTCCACCTATCTGGATTACGAATGGGGCCTGGGTACGGTATTCGTTTACTTTACAGCCACCGACTTTGTGGTAGGTGAAGAACCCGAAATGACCCTCCGCGTAACCGCGTGGATTTAATTCAACAAACTTTCATTCAAAAAAAGGCGTCACCCTCGCGGGTGGCGCCTTAATCATTACATGAAAGAGAACTACAGCTCCTTCATGGCATCCATGGCCTCGGCCTTGGAGCCCACCACGATGTCCTGGTAACGGCTGAGACCGGTACCGGCAGGGATCAGGTGACCGCAGATCACGTTTTCCTTCAGACCTTCGAGGTAGTCCACGCGGGCGCGGATAGCGGCCTCCGAGAGCACCTTGGTCGTTTCCTGGAAGGAAGCGGCGGAGATGAAGGAGCCGGTCTTGAGGGCGGCGCGGGTAATACCCTGGAGCACCTGGGAAGCGGTAGCGGGCTTGGCGGGACGGGCCACCACCAGTTTGGCTCCCTGACGCTCCAGCGAGGCATTCTCGCTGCGGAGGTCACGGGCACTGATGATATCACCTTCCTCGAAGCGTACGCTGTCTCCGGGCTCCATGACATAGTACTTGCCAAAGATCTCGTCGTTGCGGTCCATAAACTCCCACTTGTCCACCAGCTCCTCGGGGAGGAATTCGGTGTCTCCGGGGTCTCCGATCTGGACCTTGCGCATCATCTGTCGCACGATGATCTCGAAGTGCTTGTCGTTGATCTTTACACCCTGCAGGCGGTACACAGCCTGAATCTCGTTCACAATGTATTCCTGTGCTTTCACGGGACCCAGGATGTTCAGGATATCGGTAGGAGAAGTGCCGCCGTCGGACAGACGGGTACCGGCCTTCACATAGTCGTTCTCCTGCACCAGCATCTGCTTGGTCATGGGAACCTCGTAACGGCACTCCTTGCCGCTGCGGTTCTTCACAATGATCTCACGCTTACCACGCTTTACCTTACCCATCACAATTTCACCGTTGATCTCGGAGAGAATGGCGGGGTTGGAAGGAGTACGGGCTTCGAAGAGCTCGGTTACGCGCGGCAGACCGCCGGTGATATCGCTGGCCTTACCAATGGCGCGAGGGATCTTGATAATGACGTCACCCACCTTCACGGTGTCTCCGTCATTGATCATGATGTGGGCGCCCACAGGCAGGTTGTACTGACGCTGGACCTGGCCGTTGCCATCTACGATGAGCATGGCAGGGCTCTTGGTCTTATCACGGCCTTCGATGATCACCTTGTCGGTGTTGGTGGCGAACTCGTCGGCGCTCTCTTCACGGTAGGTCACGCCTTCGGCCATGTTCTCGAAGCGCACGGTACCGGCCGTTTCCACGATGGTGGTAGCGTTGTAAGCATCCCATTCGCAGATGAGATCTCCCTTCTTCACGGAGTCGCCGTCCTTGAAGTACAGCGTGGAACCGTAAGGGATATCGTACTGGGAATAGGTCATGCCGGTGCGCTCGTCCACGATGCGGAGTTCGGTCATACGGGAAACCACTACGGGGTTCACGGTGCCGTCTTCGTTTATTCGGTCAATGGTACGGAGTTCTTCAAAGGCAAGCTTACCTTCGTACTTGGACACAATGGTATTGTCGGCCACGGAGCCGGATGCAGTACCACCCACGTGGAAGGTACGGAGGGTCAGCTGGGTACCAGGCTCACCAATGGACTGGGCGGCGATAACACCCACCACTTCACCGGTTTCAACCATACGGCTGGTAGCCAGGTTGCGGCCATAGCACTTGGCGCAGACACCCTTGCGGGATTCGCAAGTGAGAACCGAACGGATTTCTACCTGCTCGATAGGGAGGGAATCAATGAGGTTGGCAACATCCTCGCGGATTTCTTCGCCAGCGGCAATGATGAGCTCTCCGGTGAGCGGGTTAAAGATATCGTGCACGGAGGTACGTCCAAGGACACGCTCACCCAGGGATTCAACCACCTCATCCTTGTTCTTGATGGCGGTGGCGATGAGGCCGCGGAGGGTACCGCAGTCTTCCTCGGTGATGATCACGTCGTGGGATACGTCCACGAGACGTCTTGTCAGGTAACCGGCATCGGCCGTCTTCAGGGCGGTATCGGCCAGACCCTTACGGGCACCGTGGGTGGAGATGAAGTACTCCAGCACCGTCATACCTTCCTTCAGGTTGGACACGATGGGGTTCTCAATGATTTCGGCACCGGCGGCACCGGACTTCTGCGGTTTGGCCATCAGACCACGCATGCCACAGAGCTGCTTGATCTGCTGGGTTGAACCACGGGCACCGGAATCCAGCATCATGTACACCGGGTTGAAGCCCTGCTGGTCGGCAGAGATCTGCTTCTTCACGATGGCGGTGAGCTGGTTGTCGATGGACGTCCAGAGGTCGATCACCTTGTTGTAACGCTCGTTGTTGGTGATGAAGCCCATCGCGTAGTTGTTCTTGATGGTCTCCACATCGGCGTAACCCTTCTCGATGAGGGCGGACTTCTCTTCAGGGATGAGCACATCGCCCAGGTTGAAGGAGATACCGGCACGGAAGGCCTGGTCGTAACCCAGGTTCTTGATGTCGTCCAGGAACTTGGCGGTACGGGTCACACCGGTGCTCTTGATCACCTGGGTGATGACCGTACGGAGGGCTTTCTTACCCAGAACCTCGTTCACGTAGGGAACCTCGTCGGGCATGTTCTGGTTCACGATGATGCGGCCGGCGGTGGTCTTGACCATCTCGTAACCCTTGCTCAGGTCCTGCTTGTCCTTGGGCAGACGGACCTCGATGGGGGCGTGCATATCGATAACCTTTCCGTCGTAGGCGATGATCACCTCTTCGGGACCGTAGAACTTAAGGCCGCTGCCCTTGGCACCGGGACGTTCCTTGGTAATATAGTACAGACCCAGCACCATATCCTGGGAAGGAACGGTGATAGGAGAACCGTTGGCGGGGTTCAGGATGTTGTGGGAGCCCAGCATCAGGAGCTGTGCCTCCATGATGGCGGCGTTGCCCAGGGGCAGGTGGATAGCCATCTGGTCACCATCGAAGTCCGCGTTGAAAGCGGTACAGGCGAGGGGGTGCAGCTGGATGGCCTTGCCTTCGATCATGCGGGGCTGGAAAGCCTGGATACCCAGACGGTGCAGGGTAGGTGCACGGTTCAGCAGCACGGGATGACCCTTCATCACGTTCTCCAGGATGTCCCAGATCACGGGATCGCGGCGGTCCACAATCTTCTTGGCGCTCTTCACCGTCTTCACAATGCCGCGCTCGATGAGCTTGCGGATCACGAACGGCTTGTAAAGCTCGGCGGCCATGAACTTGGGCAGACCGCACTCGTGCATGTTGAGCTCCGGTCCTACGACGATAACCGAACGGGCGGAGTAGTCTACACGCTTACCCAGGAGGTTCTGGCGGAATCGGCCCTGCTTACCCTTGAGGGAGTCGGACAGGGACTTGAGGGCGCGATTGCTCTCGCTCTTGACGGCCGAAGACTTCTTGGAGTTGTCAAACAGGCTGTCTACAGCTTCCTGCAGCATGCGCTTCTCGTTGCGCAGAATCACCTCGGGTGCCTGGATCTGGATGAGCTTCTTGAGGCGGTTGTTACGGATGATCACACGACGGTAGAGGTCGTTGAGGTCGCTGGTGGCGAAACGGCCGCCATCCAGCGGAACCAGCGGACGGAGATCCGGAGGAGTAACCGGAATCACCTTCATGATCATCCACTCGGGACGGTTCACGTCCTTGGACTCCTGGAACCACTTGACCACGGAGAGGCGCTTGAGGATCTCGGTCTTGCGCTGCTGGGAGCCTTCGGTGCGCATGGCACGGCGAAGTTCACGGCCCAGCTCTTCCACGTCGATCTCTTTGAGGAGATCGTAGAGACCTTCGGCACCCATCTTGGCCACGAAGTTCATATTCTCGTCCCAGGCCTGGCCTTCATCCAGCTTCTTGCGGCGGATATCGGCCACGCGCTCCTGGGCGGTGAAGTATTCATCCTCGGAGAGGAGGTCCATCTTCTGGAGACGCAGTTCTTCGGGAACTTCCTCAGTGGCCAGGATACCGGGATTCACCACGATGTACTTCTCGTAGTAAATGACGGACTCCAGCTTCTTGGAAGGGACACCCAGCAGGGCGCTGATCTTGTTGGGAGCGCTCTTGAAGTACCAGATATGGGCCACGGGAACGGTCAGGGTGATATGACCCATACGTTCGCGGCGCACTTTCTTCTCCGTCACTTCCACACCGCAGCGGTCGCAGACGATTCCGCGATAGCGGATTCTCTTGTACTTGCCGCAGTAGCACTCGTAGTCCTTGGTAGGGCCGAAGATCTTCTCGCAGAAGAGGCCTTCACGCTCGGGCTTGTAAGTCCTGTAGTTCACCGTTTCCGGCTTCAGGACCTCGCCGCACGAACGCTCGGTGATGTCTTCCGGAGAAGCGAGCGAAATGGAAATGCGGGAGAAATTGCTCTTTACCTTGTTTTCCTTATTGTTAAAAGCAGGCATATTCGTTACTTTTCTAAGCTAAGTGACTTAATCCAAAGTGACCTTGAGGCCCAGGCCGCGGAGCTCGTGCAGGAGCACGTTCAGGGATTCAGGGATACCCGGAGTGGGCATCGGATCACCCTTCACAATGGCTTCGTACGTCTTGGAACGGCCGTTGACATCGTCGGACTTCACGGTGAGGATTTCCTGGAGGGCGTTGGCGGCGCCGTAGGCCTCGAGGGCCCACACTTCCATTTCACCGAAACGCTGACCACCAAACTGAGCCTTACCACCCAGAGGCTGCTGGGTAATGAGGGAGTAAGGGCCGATGGAACGGGCGTGCATCTTGTCATCGACCATGTGGCCGAGCTTGATCATATAGATGACACCCACGGTGGCAGGCTGGTCAAACCAGTCGCCGGTACCACCGTCACGCAGGTGCGTCTTACCGAAACGAGGCACACCGGCCTTGTCCGTGTATTCGCAGATCTCGTCGATGGAAGCACCGTCGAAGATAGGGGTGGAGAACTTGAGGCCCAGTTCACGGCCGGCCCAACCGAGCACGGTCTCGTAAATCTGACCCAGGTTCATACGGGAAGGCACACCCAGCGGGTTCAGAACGATATCCACGGGAGTACCGTCCTCGAGGAACGGCATGTCCTCCTGGCGGACGATCTTGGCCACGATACCCTTGTTACCGTGACGGCCGGCCATCTTATCACCCACGGTGATCTTACGCTTCTTGGCGATATACACCTTGGCGATCTGCATGACGCCGTTGGGGAGTTCGTCTCCCACCTTGATCTTATCCAGCTCGCGCTTGGCGCGGGTTTCGGCCTCCTTGTGGGCAATGCAGTAACCGCTGATGAGATCACGCACCATGGCGGAAGTCTTGGCGTCATTGCACCACTTGGCGGTGGAGATGTTCTGGTAGTCGGCATCCTTGAGGCCCTGGAGCGTGAACTCCTTGCCCTTCGGGAAGATTTCTACGCCGTAGAGGTCGCTCACGCCGGCGCTCTTCTTGCCGCTCACGAGGCTCCACAGCTTCTCGATAAAGCCGGCGCGAAGCTTTTCGGCGGCCTTTTCGAATTCCTGCTGCTTCATCTCGATACGGGCCTTCTGGTCGGCCTTGGCGCTGCGCTTGCCACCATCCTTGGACACCTTGCTGTAGAGGGCGGTCTTGATAACCGTGCCGCTCAGGGAAGGATTGGCCTTGAGGGAGGCGTCTTTCACGTCACCGGCCTTGTCACCGAAGATGGCCTTGAGGAGCTTCTCTTCCGGAGAAGGATCGGACTCACCCTTAGGGGTGATCTTACCAATCATGATATCACCGGGCTCGATGTGGGCACCGATGCGGACGATACCGTCCTTGTCCAGATCCTTGGTGGCGTCTTCGCTCACGTTGGGGATATCGGAAGTGAGTTCCTCCATACCGCGCTTGGTTTCGCGGACCTCGGTGAGGTACTCGTCCACATGGATGGAAGTGAGCACATCCCACTTCACCATCTCTTCACTGAGAACGATAGCATCTTCGTAGTTGTAACCCTTCCAAGGCATGAAGGCCACCATCAGGTTGCGACCCAGGGCCAACTCACCCTTCTGGGTGGCGTAGCCTTCCGTGAGCACCTGGCCACCCTTCACGCGGTCACCCTTGCGAACCAGGGGTTTGAGCATGATGGTGGTACTCTGGTTGGTGCGACGGTAGATGGGAAGCTTGTAAACGGTTTCCTCGGGGAGGAAGCTCACGAACTTCTCGTCGTCGGTACGGTCGTATTTGATGTGGATTTCGTTGGCGTCAACGTAGGTAACGACACCTTCACGCTCGGCGATCACCTGGGTACGGGAGTCGATGCAGACACGCTCCTCCAGGCCGGTACCCACGATGGGGCTCTCCGGGCTCAGCAGCGGAACGGCCTGACGCATCATGTTGGCACCCATCAGGGCGCGGTGGGCGTCGTCGTGCTCCAGGAAAGGAATGAGGGAAGCAGCCACGGAAGCCATCTGGTTGGGGGCTACGTCCATGTAGTTCACTTCTTCCTTGGAAACCAGCGGGAAGTCGGCCTCCAGACGGCACTGGATGTGCTCGTCCTGGAGCTGACCGTCGTCGGTCATGTTCACGTTGGCGAGGGCCACGTGCTGGGCTTCCTCTTCCTCGGCGCTCATGTACTTCCAACCGGTGTCGGAAAGGTCTACCTTACCGTCGTGCACCTCGCGGTACGGGGTCTCGATAAAGCCGAGGCCATTGATGCGGGCATATACGCACAGGGAACTGATAAGGCCGATGTTAGGACCTTCAGGGCTCTCGATAGGGCACAGGCGGCCATAGTGGGTATAGTGCACGTCACGTACTTCGAAGCCGGCGCGGTCGCGGGACAGACCGCCAGGACCCAGAGCGGAGAGACGGCGCTTGTGCGTAATCTCTGCCAGCGGGTTGGTCTGGTCCATGAACTGGGACAGCTGGCTGGTGCCGAAGAAGGAATTGATAACGGAAGACAGGGTCTTGGCGTTAATGAGGTCGATGGGGTTGAACTGTTCGCTGTCGCGGACGTTCATGCGTTCGCGGATGGTACGGGCCATACGGCTCAGACCCACGCTGAACTGGTTGGCGAGCTGCTCGCCCACGGTGCGTACACGACGGTTGGACAGGTGGTCGATATCGTCTACCGTGGCCCGGCTGTTGATGAGCTGGATCAGGTACTTGATAATCTCTACGATGTCCGTGTTGGTGAGTACGCGAACGCCCGGATCGGTGTCCAGGTTCAGTTTCTTGTTCAGACGGTAGCGGCCCACGCTGCCCAGGTCGTAGCGCTTCTCGGAGAAGAAGAGCTTGTCAATGACGTCACGGGCGGTAGCCTCATCCGGCGGTTCGGAATTGCGGAGCTGTTTGTAGATGTAGTTCACAGCCTCGATTTCCGTATTGGTCGGGTCCTTCTGGAGGGTGTTGTAGATGATGGAGTTCTCGGCGGAGACAGCCTCGTCCTTCTGGAGGAGGATGGTCTTGACGTCGGTATCGGCGATACGGGCGATGGTATCCTCGTTCAGGATCTCACCGCGCTCCACGATGGGAATGGTACGCTCGATGGGGATGACCTCACCGGTGTCCTCATCCTCGAAGTCCTCAATCCAGGTCTTCAGGACGTTGGCAGCCAGCTTGCGGCCTTCGTTCTCCTGGAGGACGGCAGGGTCTGCCTTCACCTCATCGGCCAGGCCGAAGCGGTCCAGGATGTCCTTATCGGAGCTGTAACCGATAGCTCTCAGAAGGGTGGTAACGGGCAGCTTCTTCTTACGGTCGATGTAAGCGTACATCACGTTGTTGATGTCCGTGGCAAACTCGATCCAGGATCCCTTGAAGGGGATGATACGGGCAGAATAGAGTTTGGTACCGTTGGCGTGCATGCTCTGGTCAAAGAACACGCCCGGGGAACGGTGAAGCTGCGAAACGATAATTCTCTCGGAGCCGTTGATAATGAACGTACCGGCCGGGGTCATGTAAGGAATGTTGCCCAGGTAGACGTCCTGCACGCGGGTGTCAAAGTCCTCGTGCTCCGGGTCCGTGCATGAAAGGCGGAGTTTTGCCTTCAGAGGAACATTGTAAGTGAGTCCTCTCTCAAGACACTCCTCGATGGAATACTGCGGCGGATCGATAAAGTAATCGATGAAGGTGAGTTCATAGTTGTTCCGCGTATCCTCAATCGGGAAAATTTCCTGGAATACCTGATACAGGCCTTCCCCGCGACGGCTGTCCGGGGTAGTTTCCAGCTGGAAAAAGTCCTTGAAGGACTTCAGCTGAACTTCCAGAAGGTCAGGATATTCCAGAATTTTGGAGGTTGCGAAATTGATTCGCTGATTGCTAGTCTTTTTAGACATGTTCTGCCTTCGTTATGGGGAAAATTTTTAAGACGGAAAAAAGGTTTAGAGCCAACTTGGGCTCTAAACCTGTGTGCGGACTCCCCTATAGGGAGCAGGTGAACTTACTTGAGTTCAACCTCGGCGCCGGCTTCCTCGAGGGCAGCCTTGAGGGCCTCAGCCTCAGCCTTGGAGACTTTCTCCTTAACGGCAACGGGAGCCTTGTCAACCAGTTCCTTGGCCTCTTTCAGACCAAGACCGGCGCTCTCCTTAACGGCCTTGATGACCTGGAGCTTAGCCTGACCAGCGCTGGTGAGGATCACATCGAATTCGGTCTGCTCAGCGGGACCAGCAGCTTCGGCGGCACCAGCAGCAGGAGCGGCAACTGCAACGGCTGCAGCAGCGGGCTCAATACCATATTCTTCCTTCAGGATCTTAGCAAGTTCCTGGACATCTTTGACGGTGAGGTTCACGAGTTCCTCGGCGAGTTTCTTAACGTCTGCCATAATTGTAAAGTTTTAAATTGTTTATTATTATTTGTTTCCTTTTTCTTCGAGGGTCTTGACGAGGCCGGCGATCTTGGAGCCGCCACCGTTCTGCAGAGCGGAGATAACGTTCTGCATCGGGGACTGGAGCATACCAATGATCTGGCCGATGAGTTCCTCGCGAGACTTGATGTTGACGAGCTCTTCCAGCTTGTCGGCACCTACGAAAGCGCACTCCTGCACATAGGCAGCTTTGAGAGCGGGCTTCTCGTTACCGGCCTTGTTGTACTTCTTGATGAGCTTGGCGGGAACGGCCGGAGCTTCGGTGTACATGAGGGCGGTGTTACCTTCCAGGGCGGGGACCAGGAGTTCCATCTCAGGGTTCTGAGCGTCCTTGATCACCTTGTGGAGGAGGGTGTTCTTGACAACGGTGAGCTTGATACCCTCGTTGAAGCAATCGCGGCGGAGCGTAGCGGTCTGCTCGGCGTTGAGGCCGGCGATGTCAACGATGTAGAAGTTAGGGGTCTGGGCGATGTTAGCCTTGATCGCTGCAATAACCTGTTCTTTCAGTTCCTTTTTCATATCTATTCCTCCTTACAGATTATTCAGCAGTGAAACCTTTCACGTCCAGCTTGATAGCAGGGCTCATAGTGGTGCAGATGGTGCAGCTCTTGAAGTAGGTGCCCTTCAGGGTCTGGGGCTTGAGCTTCAGAACGGCGGAGACAAAGGCGCGGGCGTTTTCCTCGATCTGCTGGGCAGTGAAGGAAGCCTTGCCGATAGCGGCGTGAATAATACCGGTCTTGTCCACCTTGAAGTCAATCTTACCACCCTTCACGTCCTTGACGGCGGCGCCAACCTCCATGGTCACGGTGCCGGTCTTGGGGTTAGGCATGAGGCCGCGGGGACCCAGGATACGGCCGATCTGACCTACCTTGGCCATCACGGAAGGGGTGCAGATGATCACATCTACGTCCGTCCAGCCTTCCTTGATCTTGGTGATATACTCGTCCAGACCTACGTAGTCTGCACCAGCTTCTTTAGCTTCGGCTTCCTTGTCAGGGGTGCAGAGCACCAGCACGCGGGTAACCTTACCGGTACCGGCAGGCAGGGTGACAACGCCACGGATCATCTGGTTGGCCTTACGAGGGTCCACACCCAGATTGGTGGTGATTTCTACGGAAGCGTCAAATTTGGTATAGGTGATCTCCTTCAGAAGCGCGCATGCCTCAGAGACGGGATAAACCTTGGTCTTGTCATACTTGGCAAGAACAGCTTTCTGGTTTTTAGTCAACTTGCTCATAACTCATGCGTGATTTAAAGATTCTCGGGCATTTCACCTTCTACCTTGATACCCATGGAACGGGCGGTGCCGGCCACCATGCTCATAGCGCTACGCAGCGTGAAAGCGTTGAGGTCGGGCATCTTGGACTGGGCAATTTCCTTTACCTGATCCCAGGTAACGGTAGCCACTTTCTTACGGTTGGGCTCACCGGAAGCCTTGCTGATCTTAGCAGCTTCCTTGAGCGAAACGGCCACCGGGGGCTGCTTGACCTCAAAGCTGAAGGACTTGTCAGAGTACACGGTGATCACCACAGGGAGAACCTTACCGGCCTGGTCCTGGGTGCGAGCGTTGAACTGCTTGCAGAAGTCCATGATGTTGAGGCCCTTGGAACCGAGTGCCGGTCCTACCGGGGGCGCAGGATTCGCTGCTCCGCCTTTGATTTGGAGCTTAATGAATCCGGATACTTCTTTTGCCATAGTAAAATTTACTCTTTAGTTACTTGTGTAAAGCTGAGTTCCAGAAGAGTTTTTCTTCCAAAGATCACAACTACTACCTTGAGTTTGCTTCTCTCCTGCAGAATTTCCTCTACGGTACCGCTGAAACCACTGAAAGGACCATCCGTAATGCGGACGCTCTCTCCAACGGTGAAGTTCACCTCCGTTTCGGCTGCGTTGACGGCGTTCTCGTCCTGGACGCCCAGAATGCGCTGGGCTTCTTCGTCACGGATGGGAACAGGAACGCGCTCGGTGGGACCGTTGCCGGTCTTCTCCGTCAGGAATCCGGACATGCCGGGGATGCCGTTGCGAATGACGTATTCCAGGTCGGGGTTGAGCTCGGCGTGAATGAGCACGTAGCCGGGGAAGAGGAGACGCTCCACTTCTTTGCGCTTGCCATTCTTGGTGACGATCTCTTTCTTGACAGGCACCAGAACCTGATCCACAATTGCTTGCAGATCGGGGTGTCTTTCAATTTCTTTGACCAGGTATTCGGCGGCTTTCTTTTCCTTGGTTCCCGCGGTACGCAGTACGTACCATTTCTTGTCAGCCATAAGGTGTTCTAATCAGTTACAGTGCGTAAATAAACTCCATCAGATGCTGGAAAGCAAAGTCAATCAGGAAGATGACGACAGCCAGGATCAGCGTGGTGACCAGGACGAGAAGGGCAGAACTCTGCAGCTTCTCCCAGGTGGGCCAGGTGACCTTCTGAGTCAACTCCACATAGGACTCTTTAAGATAGTTTACAATCTTACTCATCTTTGCTTACAATGGGCCGGGGGAAAATTGGAAGCGGGAATCCCTTGGCCTTTTCGTTAAACATTTACCAAATCGTAACCTTTGATATTGGCAGGGGAAGCAGGATTCGAACCCACATCGACGGTTTTGGAGACCGCTGAACTACCCTTGTTCTATTCCCCTGTGGGAAAGTGAGGACTCACGTCTGAGCCCTCACTTTTGGCTAATGGCTTCGAGAAAATTACTCGATGATGCCGATCACCTGGCCAGCGCCAACGGTACGACCACCTTCGCGGATAGCGAACTGCAGACCGTTGTTCATAGCAACAGGAGTGATGAGCTTCACAGTGATTTCCACGTTATCGCCAGGCATCACCATCTCTACACCGTCCGGGAGGAGGATCTCACCGGTAACATCGAGGGTGCGGATGAAGAACTGGGGACGATAGTGATTGTGGAAAGGAGTGTGACGGCCACCTTCTTCTTTCTTCAGCACATAGATCTGAGCCTTGAACTCGGTGTGAGGAGTGATGGACTTGGGCTTGGCAACAACCTCACCACGCTTCACTTCCTTCTTGTCAACACCACGGAGGAGCAGACCTACATTATCACCGGCCTCACCCTGAGGGAGGAGCTTGCGGAACATTTCCACACCGGTAACAACGGACTGACGGGGTTCATCACCGAAGCCAACGAGCTCAACGGGATCGTTCACGTGGATGGTACCGGACTCGATACGACCGGTAACAACAGTACCACGGCCAGTGATGGAGAAAATATCCTCGATAGGCATCAGGAAGTCCTTGTCAACCAGACGCTCAGGCAGCGGGATGTACTCATCAACAGCGTTCATGAGCTCCATAACCTTGTCTTCCCATTTCTTCTCACCGTTCAGGGCACCAAGAGCGGAGCCACGGATGATGGGGCAGTCCTCATCGAACTTGTAGAAAGCGAGGAGGTCGCGGATTTCCATCTCTACGAGGTCGAGCATTTCTTCGTCGTCCACAAGGTCTACCTTGTTCATGAAGACGAGGATCTTAGGCACGTTAACCTGACGGGCGAGCAGGATATGCTCACGGGTCTGAGGCATGGGACCGTCGGTGGAAGCCACCACGAGGATAGCACCGTCCATCTGGGCAGCACCGGTAACCATGTTCTTCACATAGTCGGCGTGGCCAGGGCAGTCCACGTGAGCGTAGTGACGCTTTTCGGTCTCGTACTCAACGTGAGCGGTGTTGATGGTGATACCGCGCTCTTTCTCTTCCGGGGCGTTGTCGATCTGGTCGAAGGACTTCACCTTGTCGGCGTTACCGGATACGCGCTCTGCGAGCACCTTGGTAATGGCGGCGGTGAGGGTGGTCTTACCGTGGTCAACGTGGCCAATGGTACCGATGTTGACATGCGGTTTGGTTCTCTGGAATGTTTCTTTTGCCATAGTTTTATTATTGTTTAAACAATTGTTGCTATCAAAGGGCATTAACCCAAAAAAAGAGCCGGTGATGGGAATTGAACTCATGACCTCATCCTTACCAAGGATGCGCTCTACCCCTGAGCTACA
>R24__coassemble_325_pt1 | contig 34082 bp, 26 predicted proteins | sample R24__metabat2_high_PE_033 | metagenome-assembled genome bin R24
CTCTATAGTCAAACATTTACATCATATCAGACACGGAAATTTGCAAGTGTCCCAAAAAACTCTTTCATATCCTGTATGTGGCAGTGGCGTCCGTGGCGCTGCTGGTGCTGCTGGCCATCCTGGTCACCAGCGTGAGCCCCATCTACAGTTTCCGAAAACCCCAGCCCTTCAGCGGGCCGGATATCTACAATCCGTACAGCGCCCTGGATACCGTGCAAGGCTGGCAGCGGGCCAATTTCCATACCCACACCCGGGTCAAGGGTCCGTTCCCGCCCAACGAGGCCGAAGCCGACGCCCAGGAAACCTACGACGTCTACAAGAGCCTGGGTTACGACATCGTCACCTTCTCCAACCACAACGAGCTTACGGAGCACCCCTTTGACCAGACCCTGCAGGTGAACGTATACGAACAGGGCTACAGCCCCTTCAAGTTCCACAAGCTGGTTTTCGGCAGTAAGAAAGTGATCCACTGGGACCCGCTGCTGCCCATCCTCACCTCCCAGATGCAGTTTGAACTGGATTATCTGGGCAAGGGGTCGGACTTTATCCAGGTGAATCACCCGTACCGCACCATCGGCCTTACCAAAATGGACATGGAGAAGCTCACCGGCTACGAGATTATGGAGCTGGACACCCATGTGAGCACCCAGAACGAGTACTGGGACCAGGCCCTCAGCGCCGGTCACTACAGCTTCGGCCTGGCCAACGATGACCTCCATCACGCCCGCAACCCGCATTTGATTGCCATCCGCTGCAACTTCCTGTGCACCCCTTCGGCCCGCTATGAAGATCTTAAAAAGACCCTTCTGACCGGCTGCTACTATGCCATGCGCGTGCCGGACTATGGCAACGGGGACTGGGACATCAAGCGGGAGAAAAATCACCAGCTGCCGGGCATCCGCCAGATTGGCGTGGTAGGGGACACCCTCCAGATGACGCTCACCCAGAAGGCCGACAGTATCCGCATCAACGGCCAGGACCATGCTACGCTGCTGCTTTCCCTGGACACGGACAACATCCGCTATATCTTAGGGGCCGATGAGCCCTACGCCCGTTTCACGGCCTATTTCCCGGGCGGGGAAGTGATCTATACCAACCCCTTTGCCCGCTACGACGCATCCGTAAAGGATACCCCTTTCAACAACGAGCATCAGCCGCTCAACCGGGTGCTCACCGTGTTGTGGAACCTCTTTCTGCTGGCCTGCATGGCCGGTACCGTTTACCTGTTTGTAAGACTGTATAAGAGAAAATGATCCCCCTGCCTCCCAAGAAAGCCCGCCTGAGCACGTACAGCCTGCTCCTGAGCCTCTACACCCTGGTGGCTTTCCACCTTCCGTTTGCCCGGCACGCCGCCGCCTGTCTGGAAGGGGGATGGAACAGCGTGCTGCTGGCCGTGATGGGCCTGGTGCTGCTGGTGGGTGTCAACTACCTTTTCTACTACCTGCTGGTGTACTGTTTCCGCCTGGTGGGCCGCTGCATCGTGGCCTTCACCCTGGTGGGGGACGCCATCATGCTGTACTTCGTCAACAACTACGAGGTGCTGGTCACGGACGAGATGATGGGCAACGTCTGGCGTACGCAGTACTCGGAGGCGTCGGGCTTCTTCTCCTGGGCCTTTGTGTTCTACGTGCTGCTGCTGGGCGTGCTGCCGTCCATCTATGTGATCAAAAGAAAGCTGGATTATGGCTCCTTCAAGCGCTTCCTGGGGCAGACGTTCATGACCGTGGCGGCCATCGTGGCGGTTATCTTTGCCAATATGAAAAACTGGCCGTGGATAGACCGCAACTCCACCGAGCTGGGCAGCCTCCTCATGCCCTGGTCGTACATTGTAAACACCGTCCGCTACTTTGACGGTGAGCGCAAGAAGAACGTCAAGGAGATCCCGCTGCCGGATCCTTCGGCCATCTCTCAGACGCGGGATGTGTGCGTCCTGATGATCGGGGAATCGGCCCGCCGGGACCATTATTCCCTGTACGGCTATCCCAAGGAAACCAACCCCTATACCTCCAAAGACAGCGTCGTGGCCCTGGTGGCCGATGCTTCCGCCACCTACACAGCTGCCGGCGTACGGGCCATCCTGGAACCCACGGAAACGCGCGAACTGCACGAGATCCTGCCCAATTACCTGGAGCGCGCCGGGGTGGACGTGAGCTGGCGCACGAGCAACTGGGGAGAACCGCCGGTGCATACGGAAAAGTACTACAAGATGCAGGACCTCCGGGAGAAGTATCCGGAGGAAGATGGCCGATACGACGGCATCCTGCTGGCCGGCCTGGAAGAGGAATTGAAGAACAATCAGGCCGATAAGATCTTCGTGGTCATCCACGGCTACACCAACCACGGACCGGCCTACAACACCAATTATCCGCCGGAGTTTGAGGTGTTCACCCCCGTCTGCAATACCGTGGAGATGGCCAAGACCAGCCCCGAGGAGCTCAATAACGCCTACGACAACAGCCTGGTTTATACAGACTACCTCATGCACTCCGTGATCGAGATGCTCCGGCGCCTTCCGGACCGCCGCGGCTGCGTACTGTTTGTCTCCGACCACGGGGAATCCCTGGGAGAAAACAACCTCTACATGCACGGCGTACCTTATTCCATGGCCCCCCGCGAGCAGTTGGAGATTCCCTTTGTGGTGTGGACCAGCGCCCCCGACCTTCGGGTGAAACCCCTGAATTGGGTGGGACAACATCATGTATTTCACAGTGTTTTACGCTTCTTCGGCATCGAAAGCCCCGCTTTTGACGAAGAAAAGTGTATCTTTGCAAAAAATTAGAACTTTATGGCTCTAGTCGCTATAGTTGGTCGCCCCAATGTGGGCAAGTCAACGCTTTTTAACCGCCTGGTGGGAATGCGCCAGGCCATTGTAGATGAGACGGCGGGCGTGACCCGGGACCGTCATTACGGCAAGTGCGAGTGGAACGGCCGGGAATTCTCCGTAGTGGATACGGGCGGTTACACGTCCAATTCCGATGACGTCTTTGAAGACGCCATCCGTCGCCAGGTGGGCATAGCCATCGAAGAGGCCGACGTGGTGCTCTTCATGTGCGAAGCCGCCACGGGCATCACGGACTACGACTCTGAGATTGCAGACCTGCTCCGCCGCTCCAAGAAGCCGGTGGTTCTCTGCGTGAACAAGGTGGACAGCGGAGAAAAGATGTACGACGCCTTTGACTTCTACAGCCTGGGTCTGGGAGAGGTCTGGACCATATCGGCCGCCAACGGAAGCGGCACCGGAGACCTCCTGGACGAGATTCTGAGGGTCCTCCCGGAAGACGATATGCAGGCCGATGACCACGCCGACATCCCCCACATTGCCATCGTGGGCCGCCCCAACGTGGGCAAAAGCTCCCTTACCAACGCCCTGCTGGGAGAGGAACGCAACATTGTGACGCCGGTAGCCGGCACCACCCGCGACTCCATCTCCACGTACTATAACAAGTTTGGTCACGAGTTCATGATTGTGGACACCGCCGGCATGCGCAAACGCGGCAAGGTCACGGAAGACCTGGAGTTCTACTCCGTGCTGCGCGCCATGCGCACCATCGAGCACAGCGATGTCTGCATCCTCATGATCGACGCCAACCTGGGCATGGAAGCGCAGGACATGAACATCTTCAACGTGATCCAGAAAAACCGCAAGGGCTGCGTGATCGTGGTGAACAAATGGGACCTCTTTGAGAAGGATGTCAACACCATGCGGGACTATACGGAAGGCCTCAAGGCCCGCCTGGCCCCCTTCAACGACATTCCCATCATCTTCACTTCCGTACTCAACAAACAGCGTATCCTGGATGTGCTGGATGCCGCCGCCCGCGTGGCCGACAATATGCGCCGGAAGATCTCCACATCGGCCCTGAACGATGCCCTGCTGCCGGAGATCGAGAACTATCCGCCGCCGGCATGGAAGGGCAAGTATATCAAGATCAAATACGTGACGCAGCTCCCCACCCGCACCCCGCAGTTTGCTTTCTTCTGCAACCTGCCGCAGTGGGTCAAAGATCCCTATAAGCGCTTCCTGGAGAACAAGCTCCGCGAACACTTCGACTTCGAGGGCTGCCCCATCCAGGTATATACACGAGCTAAATAGACTATGTTTGATGCTGTAAAAGTTAAAGACCAGTGCGTCCAGTGGATTCGCGACTGGTTTGAAGAGAACGGCCCCGGCTGCAATGCTGTGCTGGGAATTTCCGGTGGAAAAGACAGCAGTGTCTGCGCCGCCCTGTGCGTTGAGGCACTGGGTGTGGACCGCGTGATCGGTGTCACCATGCCCAACGGCGTGCAGCCGGACATCGATGACTCCGTCAAACTCATCAATCACCTGGGAATCAAGCGCTACAATGTAAACGTGGGTCCCGCCTTCAAGGCCCTGATGGCCGAAGTGGAGGCTCAGCTGGGCCACGAAGCCAGCCGCCAGACCTACGTCAATATGGCCCCCCGTCTGCGTATGACCACCCTCTATGCCGTTTCCCAGAGCAATAACGGCCGCGTGGTGAACACCTGCAACCTGTCCGAAGACTGGGTGGGTTACAGCACCCGCTACGGAGACGCCGCCGGAGACTTTTCGCCCCTGGGAGGCCTTACGGTGCAGGAAGTGGTAGCCATTGGCAAAGTGATGGGCCTTCCCATTGAACTGGTGGAAAAGGCCCCCTCGGACGGCCTTACCGGCAAGACGGACGAAGACAATCTGGGCTTTACCTATGCCGTTCTGGACAAATACATCCGTACGGGCGTGTGTGAAGACCCGGAGGTGAAAGCGAGGATAGACCACAAACACGTGACCAACCTGTTCAAGCTGCAGCCCATTCCGCATTTTGATCCAAATTTTTAAAATAATATGAAAATCCGTGGAATTCCGCGGATTTTTTGTTATAATTGTAGAACCATGGGAGAGAGGAATTATATCGATCTCCTGGAGCTCCAGACCAGGATCAAGGAGAGCATTGCAGATGCCTTTCCAGGAAGATACTGGGTCAAGGCGGAAATTGCTTCCTGGAGTCCCCGCGCCAACGGTCACTGCTACCTTTCCCTTTCCCAGAGCCGCTCCGGCAAGTCCATCGCGGAAGCCCGCGCCATGATCTGGAAGTGGAAGTATCCCCAGCTTACCCAGTTTTTCGAGTCCTCCACCGGCCAGCGGCTGCAGGCCGGCCTCACCGTGCTGGTGCAGGTAACCGTGAGCTACAGTGAGCTCTACGGCATCAGCCTTTTCATAGAAGACATAGATCCCGCCTTCACCCTGGGAGAACAGGCCCTGGAACGCAAGAAAGCCATCGAGAAGCTCACGGCCCAGGGATACATGGAAATGCAGAAGGAACTGGCCCTGCCGGACCTTCCGTACCGCCTGGCTGTGATCACTTCCAAGACGGCCGCCGGCTATCAGGACTTCCGCCATCACCTGCGGGACAACCCGGAGGGTTACGCCTTTGAGCTGGACCTTTACGAGGCCCTGGTACAGGGAGAACAGGCCCCGGCCTCCATCATGGCCGCCCTGAAAGAGGCCGCAGAAAAGAACTACGACGCCATCCTTCTCCTCCGCGGCGGCGGCAGTGAGCTGGACCTGGCCTGCTTTGACAACTACGAGCTGGCGGTAGCCATTGCTACCTGTCCCGTGCCGGTAGTCACCGCCATCGGCCATGATAAAGACGTTCATATTGCCGATATGGTGGCCCATGCCAGCGTCAAGACGCCTACCGCCCTGGCAGACCTTTTCCTGGAGGCCTACGAGGCGCAGGATGCCATCCTGGACCGCGTGGAAGGCCGCATCGGGACCGCCGTGCAGCGCCGCATCAGCGCCCTGGAAGTCCTCCTCCAGAGAAGTGTGGGCCGCATCTCCAGGGGGCTGCTGCACAAGTACGCAGACGTAGCCCGCTTAAAGGACAACGCCGTCCACCGCGTGCAGTTCGCCGCCCAGGCCCGCATCAGTGCAGAGGTGTCCAAGGTGGCGCTCAAGGAGGCCCTCATCAAAGCGTCGGACCCGCGCAGCATCCTGGCCCTGGGATACGTGCTGGTTACCGGCAAAGACAACAAAGTGCTCAAGACCGTGGACAAGGTGTCCAAGGGAGACCGTATCGGAGTCCGCTTCTCGGACGGTTCCCTCACCGCCAAGGTAGATGAGATTTACAGTGACAAGATAGACAATAACCAAGTACAAACCGCATAATGGATATGGCTCAGAAGTTTGATTATGCAAAGGCAATAGCCGAGCTGGAGGCGATCGCAGCCAAAGTGGAGAATCCGGAGACCAAGCTGGACGATATTGATGCGCTCATCAACAGGAGCAAGGAACTTCTCAAAGAGTGCCGGGAATACCTCCGCACCGTAAAGGATAAGATTGATTCACTGGACAAGGAGTAGATTCGGTGTTAAGAGTATGAGATACTGTTTGCGTTTCTTCATTTTGAGCCTTTGTCTCGTTATATCAGTGACTCTGTATTCTCAGAGCCTTGGCTCTTTCGACCCGTCGGGGAACATTACTCCGTCAGCGGAGACCTTTGCTGTGAGCAAATATGGGAAGTTGTCGCCTTTGATGTATACGGGGGCAATGTCGTATTCTTTGCCCATTTTTACCTATGAAGATCCGGAGTTTTCTATCCCGATTAACCTTGCCTATCATTTTGACGGGTACCGTCCGGCGGAGCACTCCGGAGTGGTGGGATATGGATGGACGTTGGATTGTGGAGGTGTGATTACACGCGAGGTGCGCGGGTTCCAGGACGAAGGCCCGGTTTTTCAGAACGGCACCACTTTGGGCTGGGCCCAGGTTTGCGCGTTGGGAATTCATGACGAGTACAGTTATTCCCGGGTACGAAGTGCAGCGTATTCGCTCAATTCGGGCCCTTATGGGCTTAGCACCATACTTTCCCGTGCTCTTTCTTATGATGCTCTTTCTGATACTCCAGCATATGTTACAAGTACTGGAGTGAAATGTGATCCCGCTCCAGATATATTCCATTTCAGCTTTTGTGGTTATACTGGTGATTTCGTGATGCTTGACGATGGAACGATTCGGGTGTTTAATTCAAACGTTCCCTTTGGTGAGTTTGACGTTTCTTTTGAGGTTGTAGAACAGCTGTTAATGGCGTATTTCAAAAAAGTGTCGCCAGACAGCTGGCTCCTAAAATTGGAGGAGAAATAAAAGCTTCAAATGTTCGCGTAACATACCCGGGTGGTGTTGTGTCAGATGAGGCGCTAGTGAAACCAAACAATGGAACTATCGTAGTTATTAAAGGAAAACGGAAGAGATGAAAAAAGTGTTTTGTATAGTGTTTATTTGTGTTATTGGCTTATACGTGATAGGTTTTTTATATAGACCTATTGCAATTAAACTGCCGTTTTCGGCTTTTGGCAAGGGAGATAGGGCTGTCTTGCTTATTTCATTTTCAGATCGCTCACAAGGAGCTATTTCTCCCTTTGGTTTTTATCCTTGCGTTATTAATCGAGATTCAAATGCGATTCGAAAATTAATTTATCTCCTAGAAGAACCAAATGAATCGGGTGACGTTGCTACTTGTGAGAGCGTTTTATTGATTAAGAGTATTAATCGCACATACAGTGTTTCTTTTGATTCACAAAGGATAGTGTTTCAGAGCGAGGATACTGGTATAATTTCGGTTTGTGATACTGTTCAAATTGACAACATCCTATCTTTCTTTAAGCCATATTATGCTCCAATTGTTTTTTTATAAATGACTTGTTGCCCAACCGCTATGATGAATGCCCCGGAGGGTTACATTGGAAGTGTCAGAGCTATATTCATCTTTCCCACGTTTTCCACTGCAGGTAACTAAATGTGGAGATAGAGTGATAGATTCTTCAATTCGTTCAGAATGACAGGATTCGTTTAGAATGAAAAAGGTTATAATATGAAAAAAATCTACCAACAAGACCCCTGGCTCATGCCGTACAAGGACGCCATTGACGCCCGGCACGAGCACATCTGGCAAACCTTGAAGCACATTGCCGGAGACGGCCTCCTCAAGGATGCCGTGAACAACCATCTCTATTACGGCCTGCACAAACTCAAGGATGGCAGCTGGGTGTTCCGTGAATTTGCCCCCAACGCTTCCAAGATCTTCCTCATCGGAGACTGCAACAACTGGAAGAGGACGGACGCCTACGCCCTCCAGCCCCTGGGCAACGGCAACTGGGAACTCAAGATCCCGGAGATGTTCCTGCGCCACGGCCAGCTGTACAAACTGTACATCGAATGGCCGGGCGGCGGCGGAGAGCGCTTGCCTTCCTATGCCACCCGCGTCGTCCAGGACGAGATTACCAAGGTATTCAGCGCCCAGGTATGGGCTCCCAAACCCTACCAGTGGAAACACGGCCACGCCGGCAAGCGCCCGCATCCGCTTATCTACGAGTGCCACATTGGCATGGCCTCGGAGAAGGAGAAAGTGGGCACGTTTGAAGAATTCCGCAAGGACGTTCTCCCCAAGGTCAAGGCCCTGGGTTACGATACCATCCAGATCATGGCCCTGCAGGAGCATCCGTACTACGGCTCCTTTGGCTATCAGGTGTCCAACTTCTTTGCCCTGAGCTCCCGTTTTGGCACGCCGGAAGAATTCAAGGTCCTGGTAGACGACGCCCACGGAAAGGGCATAGCCGTCATTATGGATATCGTGCACAGCCACAGTGTGGAGAACACGCTGGAAGGCCTGAGCGAGTTTGACGGAACGGACCACCTGTATTTCCACCAGGGACCTGCCGGCCGCCATCCCGCCTGGGGCTCCCGCTGCTTCGACTACGGAAAAGACGAAACCCGCTACTTCCTGCTATCCAACGTCAAGTACTGGATGGAGGAGTATCACATAGACGGCTTCCGCTTTGACGGCGTCACCTCCATGCTGTACTGGGACCACGGTCTGGGCAAGGACTTCGTGGACTACAGCCTGTATTTTGACGGCGGAGTGGACGAGGATGCCGTCATCTACCTGGCCCTGGCCACCCGCCTGGTCAAGGAAATAAACCCCGCCGGCTTCTCCATCGCGGAGGACATGTCCGGCATGGCCGGTCTGGCCGCCCCGTTCGAGGCCTTTGGCGTGGGCTTTGACTTCCGCATGTCCATGGGCATCGCAGACCACTGGATCAAGTGGATCAAGGAACGCAGCGACGAGCAGTGGTCCATGGGAGAGATCTGGTGGGAACTCAGCGGCAAGCGCGTAGACGAAAAGACCATCTCCTACGCCGAGTGCCACGACCAGGCCCTGGTGGGAGACAAGACCATCATCTTCCGCCTCATGGACAAGGAAATGTACTTTGCCATGCGCAAAGACAGCCAGAACGGCATCGTAGACCGCGGTGTGGCCCTGCACAAGCTCATCCGCCTGGTCACCGCCGGTACCGCCGGAGACGGCTACCTCACCTTCATGGGCAACGAGTTCGGCCATCCGGAATGGATAGACTTCCCGCGCGAAGGAAACGGCTGGTCCTTCAAATATGCCCGCAGGCAGTGGTCCCTGGCCGATAACGAAGACCTCCGCTACGGAGATCTCCGTCGCTTTGACACGGAAATGATCCATTTGTTCAAGAAAGAGAACCTCCTGAGCGGCCATCCGGAACTACTGGTGGCCGATGAGGAGAAGAAAATCTTGATTTTCAAACGGAAAAACTGTATCTTTGCGCTCAATTTCTCCCCCGCAGGTTCTTTCGCCGACTACGGCGTATCAGCACCTGCCGGGGAATTCGTAGTTGTTCTCGACTCCGACGAGCCCCGTTTCAACGGATTCGGCCGCATCAAGGAGGGAGAACGCCACGTAACCATGCCCGAAAGATGCCCCAATGGCAACCAGGCCTACGACCACACCCTGAAGTTGTACCTGCCTGCCCGTACGGCGTTAGTATTGAAGCAAATATAAACACATATTTATGGCTTTTTTGAAATTCAACAAGTCGGAGCTGGTGAATCTTGAGTACTCGCTCAAACGAGAGATTCTCCTGGCCAACAAGACCGGCGCGTTCTGCAGCACGTCCATCGTAACGTGCAACACGCGTCGCTATCATGGCCTGCTGGCGGTTCCGGTAGAAAAGTTCGAGGGATTCCGTCACCTGCTGCTGAGTTCCCTGGATGAGAGCCTCACCCTTCGCGGCAAGCGCTTCAATCTGGGTATCCACTGCTACGGTGATATCTACGAACCCCGTGGCCACAAGTACATTGTGGACTTTGACGCCGATCCCGTCCCGTGTGTTACTTACAAAATCGGTGAAATCGTCTTCCGCAAGCGCATAGCCCTCTCGCCGGACAGCAACCAGGTGCTCATCCAGTATGAGTTGGTAAACGCCCCGGCCAAGGTCAAGCTGGAGCTCAAGCCTTTCCTGGCTTTCCGCAGCGTCCACGGTCTCACCGGAGAAAACGCCACCGCCAATACGGGCTTCACTCCCGTGCAGAACGGTGCCGCTTTCTGTCTCTATGAAAACTTCCCGGTGCTCAATCTCCAGCTCAGCACCGCCACTTCCTTCAAACCCAATCCCGTGTGGTACAAGGGCGTCACGTATTCGGACGAGATGCGCCGCGGCTTCGACTGCAGGGAAGACCTCCTGGTCCCCGGTAGCTTTGAAGTGGAACTCCACAGCGGAGACACCCTGGTGGTGAGCGCCGCTGCCGGTGAGCCCGTGAAAGCCGGCTCCCTCAAGCGCCGCTTCAGTACCGTGGTGGAAAAGATTGGCCCCATTACGTCCTTCCACGACCAGCTGGTCCGCCAGGCCGATTCCCTCATCCGCGAGGATGGCGGCGTCAAGCGCATCGTGGCCGGTTACAGCTGGCTGTACACGGGCCTTCTGAGAGAGACCCTGGTTTCCCTGCCGGGCCTCACCCTGTACGGAAAGCACAACCCCAAGGAGTTTGAAGAAATCCTGGACAACCTCATCGCCGCCAACCAGGAGCGCCTCACCACCCGCACCACGCAGGTGGAAGCCCCGCTCTTCATGGCCGTCACCCTGCAGCAGTACATTGCCTACAACGGCCACCAGAAAGCTGTGTGGGAAAAATACGGCCCGGTGATGAAGACCATTATAGAAAGTTATCTTCCGGGCAAGCGCCAGGAGGTAGCCATGCAGCCCAACGGCCTCCTGTGGGCCCAGAAGGACGGCGTAGCCCTTACCTGGATGAACGCCTACATCAACGGCCGCGCCGTTACAGAGCGTGCCGGCTACCAGGTGGAGACCAACGCCCTCTGGTACAACGCCATCTGCTTTGCCCTGGAAAACGAAAAGAAGACCAGCGCCTTTGCCAAGAAGTGGGCTCCGGTGAAAGAACTCATCGAGCAAAACTTCGAGCCCCTGTTCTGGAATGCAGACCTGGGCTTCCTGGCAGACTATGTAGACAACAACGGTCAGCACCTGGAACTGCGTCCCAACCAGCTTTGGGCCGTGTCCCTGGACCACCGCTGCGTATCGGACGAGGTAGTGAGCGAGGTTATGCGCGTTGTGAACGCAGAGCTTGTCACCCGTCGCGGTATCCGTACGCTGAGCCCCCGCGACGTCCGCTACAAGGGCGTCTACGAAGGCAACCAGCACCAGAGAGACGAGGCCTACATGAACGGCTGCGCCTGGCCTTTCCTGCTGGCCCAGTTCTGCTATGCCGGCTTCAACATGATGGGTGCCAACTTTGTCAAGAAGGCCGAATACCTCACCGAAGGCTTCTACGAAGACCTCTCCAAGCACGGCGTTGGCTGCTTCTCCGAGCTCTACGACGGAGACCCGCCGCACGAGCCCCACGGTGCCATCTCTTCGGCCATGACCACATCGGCCCTCCTCAATATCAATTGGCTCATCAGTAAATACAGGGAGGATTAAGCTATGCGTGTACTTATGTTCGGTTGGGAGTTTCCTCCCCATATTGCAGGCGGTCTGGGTACGGCCTGCGAAGGCATCGTGAAGGGCCTGGCCCACAACGGTGTCGAAACCCTGTTTGTGATGCCTTCGGCCTCCGGAGACGAAGACCAGAGCGCCACCACCATCATCAATGCCTCGGACGTAGCCGTGGACAACGTGTCCGAAACCGTGGAAGAATACCTGGACAAGGTCAAGTTCATCCACATCGGCTCCAACCTGGTCCCCTACGCAGACCCCGAGGAGTTTGGCAAACTGGTAGAAGAGGACAAGAAGCGCCAGGTAAAGGACTTCTCCATCAGCTTTGGCCAGAAGTTCAAGTTCTCCGGCAAGTACGGTGCCAACCTCATGGAAGAGGTGGCCCGCTACGCCATGGTGGGCGGAACCATCGCCATGCAACGCAAGGACGACTTTGACGTCATCCACGCCCATGACTGGCTCACCTACTACGCCGGTATCGCCGCCAAGGAGCTCACCGGCAAGCCGCTGGTGATCCACGTGCACGCCACGTCCTTCGACCGCGGCAGCGTAGACAACATCGATACCCGTGTCTTTGCCATTGAGCAAAAGGGCATGCAGATAGCAGACCGTGTGGTCACCGTGAGTGACCTCACCCGTTCCACCGTCATCAACCGCTACGGCATCGACCCCGCCAAGGTGGTCACCGTGCACAACGCCGTAGATTTCAGCGGCCGCGAGAACCTGGTGGTTGAGCGTGGCGTCAAGGAACCCGTGGTTACCTTCCTGGGCCGTATCACTTACCAGAAGGGCCCCGAGTACTTCATTGAGGCGGCTGCCAAGGTGCTCAAGCGCACCAAGAACGTCCGCTTTGTGATGGCCGGCAGCGGTGATATGATGAACCGCGCCATCCGTCACGCCGCCCGCCTGGGTATCAGCGACCGTTTCCACTTTACCGGCTTCCTCCGCGGAGCCGACGTGCAGAAGATGTTCGCCCTCTCGGACGTTTACATCATGCCGTCCATCTCCGAGCCCTTCGGCATTTCTCCGCTGGAGGCCATGCGTACCGGTGTGCCGTCCATCATTTCCAAGCAGTCCGGCGCCGCAGAAATCCTCAAATATGCCTTCAAGGTGGACTTCTGGGACGTGGACGCCATGGCCGACGACATCTACGCCCTCCTCTCTTACCCTGCCCTGGCGGACTTCAGCGCCCGCATGGGATACGACGAGGTCAATGCCCTCAAATGGAACGGGGCATGCGCCAAGCTCAAGCAAGTTTATGAATCAGTAGTAAAATAAGATATTATGGCATCTAAGAGTATCTGCCTGTATTTCCAGGTCCATCAGCCCACCCGTCTGCGCCTGTACAGATTCTTCGATATCGGCAAGGATTCGCACTACTACGACGACTTTGCCAACCGGACCATCCTGCGCCGCGTAGCCCAGAAGTGCTACCTTCCGATGAACCAGCTCATGCTGGACCTCATCGTCAAGAACAAGGGCAAATTCAAGATTGCCTTTTCCATCTCCGGCAGCGCCCTGGAGCAGTTCCAGCGCTTTGCTCCGGAGGTCATCGATAGCTTCAAGGCCCTCGCCGCCACCGGCAATGTAGAATTCCTGGCCGAGACTTACTACCACTCCCTGGCCTCCCTGGCCTCCGAGAGTGAGTTCCGCCACCAGGTGCAGAAGCATTCGGCTCTTATTGAAGAGCTGTTTGGCGTGAAGCCCGTCACCTTCCGCAACACGGAGCTCATCTACTCCAACGGCATTGGTGAAATGGTATACGACATGGGCTACAAGACCATGCTCACGGAGGGCGCCCGCCACATCATGGGTTGGCAGAGCCCCAACTACGTATACACCGGAGAAACCCAGCCCAAGCTGAGGCTCCTGCTCCGCAACTACACCCTGTCGGACGATATCGCCTTCCGCTTTAACCAGAACAAGGTGACGGCAGACCAGTATGTTGGCTGGCTCAAGGAAAGCGCCAAGGAAGGAGACGTGGTGAACCTCTTCATGGATTACGAAACCTTTGGAGAGCACCAGAGCGTGGATACCGGCATCTTCGAGTTCATGAAGGCCCTGCCCGCCTCCGTCCTCAAAGACGGTACCTTTGGCTTTGCCACGCCTGCAGAGGTGGCCAAGAAGTACAAACCCGTTTCTGACATCGCCGTGGATGATCCCATCTCCTGGGCCGATGAAGAGAGGGACGTCACCGCCTGGCTGGGCAACGAGCTCCAGAGCGAGGCTTTCAAGAAGGTCTACGCCATGACCGAGAAACTCTCCATCGTGAACGACCCTGACCTCTGGATGGACTACGGTCACCTTCAGGAGAGCGACCATTTCTATTATATGTGCACCAAGTTCTTCTCCGACGGAGAAGTGCATAAGTACTTTAACCCGTACGATACCCCGTACGAGGCTTTTATCAACTATATGAACGTGATTTCCGACTTCCAGATCCGCCTGGACGAGAAACGTGCGGCCCTGGATGTGAAGGAAACCGCCCAAGAAGAGCTTAAGAAGGCTCCCAAGCCTGTGCGGAAGAAAGTGGTGAAGAAGAAATAAAGCTCAATGACACAAAAGAAAGCAATTTTACAGCCGGACTATCTATTTGAAGTCAGTTGGGAGGTTTGCAACAAGGTGGGCGGTATCTATACCGTGATTGCCACCAAGGCCCTCCATTTACAGTCCCAGTTGGGACGTCGCCATATATTCATCGGCCCGGATGTCTGGATGCACCGCACCGGCAACCCGGATTTCCTGGAGGATACGCGTCTGTACCGTTCCTGGAAGGAGCAGGCCCGCAGTGAAGGCCTGGTGTTCCGCGTGGGCCGCTGGAATATCCCCGGCAGCCCGGTGGCTATCCTCGTAGACTACAAGCAGCATCTCCCGCAGGCCGATGATATCCTGGGAGAGCTGTGGAGAGATTTTGGAGTGGACTCCCTCTCCGGCAACTGGGACTATAAGGAATCGGCCGTGTTCGGTTATCTGGCCGGCAAGGTGGTGGAGAGCTTCTACCATTACAACCTCAAGGGAGGGGAGAAGGTAGTGGCCCAGTTCCACGAGTGGCAGACCGGCGCCGGTGTGCTGTACCTCAAGCATTCGGACGTTCCCGTGGCCACGGCGTTCACGACGCACGCCACCATGATGGGCCGATGCCTGGCCGGTAACAACCTGCCCCTGTACGACAACCTGACCCAATACAACGGAGACGAGATGGCCCGCCGCTTCAACGTGACGGCTATCTACTCCCTGGAGAAGAAATCGGCCCAGAATGCGGATGTCTTCACCACCGTGAGCGACATTACCGCCAAAGAGTGCGCCCAGTTCCTGGAGCGCCCTGTGGACGTGGTAACGCCCAATGGTTTTGAGAACAGCTTCACACCCGCCTCGGACGAAGATTATGTCCGCCTGCACGACGCCGCCCGCGACCGCCTGGCCCAGGTGGCATCGGCCATGTGTGCGGAGGAAGTGCCTTCCAATTCCGTATTCATCGGTATTGGTGGCCGCTACGAGTTCCGCAACAAGGGTATCGATGTGTTTATCGACGCCCTGAGCAAGCTCAACAAGTCTGGCTACAACGGCCGGAGCATCCAGGCCTTCATCATGATTCCTTCCGGCCATCACGGACCGGACAAGGAACTGGTGGCCAAACTGGCTGGAGAAGGGAATCCCGACTACCAGACCCAGGTTTCGCACGTCCTGATGAATGCCGAATATGACACGATTACCCATTATCTGCGGGACAGGGACCTGGTCAATGCCATCGGAGACAAGGTAAAGGTATACTTCATTCCTTCCTACCTCAATGGAGACGACGGAGTATTCAACATGAAGTACTACGACCTCCTCTGCGGCCTGGACCTGGCCATGTTTCCGTCTTACTACGAACCTTGGGGATATACTCCGCTGGAGGCCCTGGCCTTCCGCATCCCCACCCTGACCACCACCCTGGCCGGCTTTGGCATGTGGGTGCGTTCCCACTACAAGGGAAAACACCCTGGCATCACGGTCCTGGACCGCGACGACAGCAACTACGACCAGGTAGTGGACGGCGTACAGAAGCGCGTGGAAGAGATCGCCGCCCTGGAGCTTCCGGAGCGCGGCAAGTACCGGGAGAATGCCCGGGAAGTGGCCCAGATCGCCCTCTGGGACAACCAAATCAAGTATTATCAGGAGGCCTACTCCCTTGCCCTTGAGAAGGTAAAGGATCAGCTGGACTCCTACAAATCCCAAAAGAAAACTATGCAGTATTTTAAAGCCGACGTTACCAGCCCCAACTGGAGGAGCATCCTGGTGACCCGACATCTCCCCGAAAAGCTTTCCCGTCTGGAGAAGCTTTCCAAGAACCTCTGGTGGTGCTGGAACGAGAGTGCCAAGGACCTGTTCAAGTCCATTGACCCCGAAGTGTGGCACCAGAGCGGACACAACCCGCTGGTAGTGCTGGATACCGTCAGTATCAAGCGTTTCCAGCAGCTCTCGGAAGACGAAGACTTCCTCGCCCGCATGAAAGCCGTGCTGGACGAGTTCGATACCTATATGGCCGCCAAGGCCCAGCGCAAAGACCCTTCCATCGCTTACTTCTGCATGGAGTACGGTCTGGACACGTCGCTCAAGATCTACAGCGGCGGTCTGGGTATCCTGGCCGGTGACTACCTCAAGGAAACCTCTGACATGAACACCAACCTGGTGGCCGTGGGTCTGCTGTACCGTTACGGCTATTTCACCCAGGTGATCAGTGCCCAGGGTTATCAGGTGGCCAATTACGACGCCCAGGACTTCACCAAGATCCCGGCTGTTCCCGTGATGGACAAGGAGGGTAACTGGGTCACCACCTCTGTGGCCTTCCCGGGCCGCAACCTCACCGCCCGCCTCTGGAAGGTGGAAGTGGGAAGGACGGACCTCTACCTCATGGACACTGACTATGAGGCCAATACCCCCGAAGACCGCGAGGTTACCTATCACCTCTACGGCGGCAGCTGGGAGAACCGCCTCAAGCAGGAACTCCTGCTGGGTGTGGGCGGTATCCGCGCCCTCCGCAAGCTGGGCCTGAACCCGCAGGTCTATCACTGCAACGAGGGTCACGCCGCCTTCATCGGCCTGGAGCGTCTGCGCGAGTACATCGAGCACGACAACCTGGACTTCTCCGAGGCCCTGGAAGTGGTGAAAGCCAGCTCTCTGTTCACTACCCATACGCCCGTTCCCGCCGGTCACGATGCCTTTGACGAGGCCATGCTGCGCCAGTATATCGGCCACTATCCCGCCCGTCTCAAGGTGGACTGGGAGACCCTGATGTCGCTGGGTAAGGACAACCCCCTCAACCCGGACGAGAAGTTCTCCATGAGCAACCTGGCCGCCAACATTTCCCAGAACGTGAACGGTGTTTCCATGCTGCACGGCAAGGTGTCGCAGGACATCTTCTCCCATATGTATCCCGGTTACCTGCCGGAGGAACTCTTTGTGAGCTACGTCACCAACGGTGTGCATTATCCCACATGGTGCGCTCCCGAGTGGAAGCCGGTACACGCCAAGGTGTTCGGCCCTGAGTTTGCCACCCACCACTACGACAAGAGATGCTTCGAAGGCATCTATGAGGTGCAGGACAGCGAGGTGTGGTCCGTGAAGAAGGAACTCAAGGCCAAGCTCATTGCCTTCGTCCGTGAGCGCCTGCAGGACAAGACCCTGTCGGATCATTACAGCCCGTCCCAGATTGTGACCATCCTGGAGAACCTTCGAGACGACGTTCTCACCATCGGTTTCGCCCGTCGTTTTGCCACGTACAAGCGCGCTACGCTGCTGTTCCGTGACCTGGACCGCCTGGACAAGATAGTGAACAATCCCACCCAGCCCGTTCAGTTCCTGTTTGCCGGTAAGGCCCATCCCGCCGACAAGGCCGGTCAGGACCTCATCAAGCAGATTGTGGACATCTCCAAGGATCCCCGTTTCATTGGCAAGATTGTGTTTGTACCCGGTTACGACATTACCCTGGCCAAGCGCATGGTCCAGGGCGTGGATGTGTGGATGAACAACCCTACCCGTCCCCAGGAAGCTTCCGGTACTTCCGGTGAAAAGGCTGCCATGAATGGAACCATGCACTTCTCCGTGCTGGACGGCTGGTGGGTGGAAGGCTACAAGGAAGGCGCCGGATGGGCCCTTCCCATTGAGCAGGCCTACGAAGACGACAACTTCCAGAACGAGCTGGACGCCGCCACCATCTACCAGATCCTGGAGAACGACATTGCCCCTGCCTATTATAATGTAGACCGCACCACGGGCCGAAGCTCCGAATGGATTGGCTATATCAAGAACACCATTGCCCAGGTGGCTTGCAACTTCACCACCAACCGCATGCTCACGGACTACATCAACCAGTACTACGAGCCCCAGTCCAAGGGTGCCGCCGCCATGCTGGCCGACGATTTCAAACTGGCCCGCGAACTGGCTGCCTGGAAGAACCGCGTGCGCCGCGAGTGGGAAAATGTGCAGCAGACCTGGCGTTCCGTCCCGGAAACATCCTACGACATCACTCAGTCCAAGCCGTATACGGCTTCTATGAAATTGCAGCTGGGTGGCCTGAAGCCCGAAGATGTGGGCGCAGAGGTGGTATTCGCCCAGACGGACAAACACGGCAAACTGCATATTGTGGAGGTTCAGCCGTTCAAGTTTGTCTCCTGTAAGGACGGTGAGGCCACTTATGAGGTGAGCATGTTGCCGGAGAAGACCGGTGCCTATCAGGTGGGCGCCCGTGTCTTTGCCAAGAACCCGCTCCTGGCCCATCGCCAGAGCTTTGAGTGCGTGAAGTGGCTGTAGTAACCACCGGCTTTTTTGACGGAGTCCATCTGGGCCACCGTCATGTATTGGAGACCGTGGTCTCCTCTGCCCGCGAAAGGGGAGAGGAGGCCATCGTTGTCACATTCTGGCCCCATCCCAGGACCGTTCTGCAGCAGGATGCCCGGGATTTCCGCATCCTGAGCTCCCTGGAGGAGAAGAAGATGCTCCTGGAGGCCAATGGCATCGACCGGGTAGAGGTGCTCCCATTCACCCGGGAGTTTGCCGCCATGAAGGCCGAAGATTACCTGCGCATGCTTCGCAAGAACTACGGCGCCACCCTGGTGGTCATGGGCTACGACAACCGCATCGGCTCCGACCATCTCACCGCTGCGGCGTGTGCAAAACTGCCCGAATTTGCACACCGGATGGACTTTTCGGTGCTCTCGTGTGCGGAACTGCCCGATTTCGCACACGGCGGGGCCGTTTCCAGCACGCAGATCCGTCATGCCCTGGAAGAAGGGGACATTGAGCGGGCCAACGGCATGCTGGGTTATGAGTACGGATTATATGGTGTGGTAGTGGCCGGCAACCGGCTGGGAAGGACCATCGGATTCCCTACCGCCAACATGCAGTTGTACGAGCCGCTCAAACTGGTTCCCCTGAATGGCGTTTACGCCGTTGAGGTGGAAGTGCTGGGCCAGAAATACAAGGGCATGTGCAACATTGGCATGAGACCCACCGTGGATGGGAAGGTCCGTACCATTGAGACGCACATTCTGGATTTCGATGAGGACATTTACGGCCTTCCGCTGCGAATCCGCTTCCAGCGCCGCATCCGCGACGAGCGAAAATTCCCTTCTTTGGAGGCACTCAAAGAGCAGTTGTCAAAAGACCGGCTGAGTATCCGTATTTAACCGCTTTTTTACGTATTGTCTAGTTTTAGGGGCCTTTTTTACTTATTGTTAAGTTATAAAGGCTCTTTTTCTTTTTTTGAATCATAGGAATTTTGTTTTTAGCACATGGGCTGGGGGCCTGTGTGCTAACTTTGCACGTATCTCTCACTAATCTGAGAACAAACACGAATTGGAATACAAACTTTGTGTTGATATTGATCCCTTAGCGTTGGTACCTGCGCCGTGACGGTGCGGGTACCTTTCTTTTTGTTTTCCGAAAATAATTCCCTATCTTTGTACGGACATAAAGCTCGACGGCCATCATCGGTCGTCGGCTGTTTTTTTGACAAAACTAAAAACGTAATATCAATGCCCATTGAGATGATGACTCAGGCCGGTCTTGACAAGCTCAAGCAGGAACTGGCCGAAGCACTGGCCCAGCGGCCGGTGATTTCCGCAGCCATTGCGGAAGCCCGTGAGAAGGGAGACCTCTCCGAGAACGCAGAGTACGACGCCGCGCGTGATGCGCAGGGTCTGCTGGAGGTAAAGATTGCCCGTCTCAAGGAAAAGGTGGCCAATGCCCGCGTGATTGACGAGAGCAAGCTGTCGGCCGATACGGTTCAGCTCCTCTCCAAGGTCAAGGTGCGCAACACCGCCAACAAGATGGTGATGAACTTCCAGATTGTCCCCGAAACCGAGGCCGATTTCTCCAAGGGCCTGCTGGCTGCCACCACGCCCATCGGCAAAGCCCTCATGGGCCACGGCAAAGGAGATGTCGTTGAGGCCAAGGTGCCCAGCGGCGTCATGAAGTTTGAAATCCTGGAAATTTCCCTCTAGTTAGTTATGGCAACCATTTTCACCAAGATAGCCCAGGGAGAGATTCCCTCCTACAAGTGCGCGGAAAACGAAGATTTCTACGCTTTCCTGGATATTTCCCCGCTGGCCAAGGGACACACGCTCGTGATCCCCAAGCACGTGGAAGACGACTATATCTTCCACCTGGACGCCAAGACCTACGAAGGCCTCTGGGCCTTTGCCCGCAAGGTGGCCGTGGCCCTCAAGGCCGCCGTGCCTTGCCAGCGCGTAGGCGTGGCCGTACTGGGTATGGAAGTGCCCCATACGCATATCCACCTGGTTCCGCTCCAGACCGAGGGAGACCTGGACTTCCGCAAGGCCAAGCTCCAGCTGGAGCCCGAGGAGATGAAAACCATTGCCAATAAAATATTTGCCGAGTATGAAAAGCTCTAAGCTGCTGGCCGCCGCAGCCCTGGTGCTGCTCTCCGCCGCCTGCGGAAAAAATACCAAGATTGAAGGAACCCTTTATGAGACGCCTGGCAGCCAGGTGATTGTAAAGCTGCTGGACGTGAACCGTTTCCAGGTTCTGGACTCCGTAAAGACGGATGCCAAGGGCCACTTCTCCTATTCCCTGGACATCAAGAAGGCCCAGCCTGAGTTTGTCTATCTCTACTACGGAGACCGCCAGATTGCCTCCCTCCTGCTGCAGAAGGGCGACAAGGTAAAGGTACAGACCGACACCCTGGGCGTATACAATGTAGAAGGCTCCGAGGAATCCAACAAACTCCAGAAAGTAGAGCAGGAGTACAATACCTTTATCCGCGATATGGAGCGCATCATTGCCCGTGAGTCGGATCCGGAGGCTTCCCTGAGCCGCCGTTACGTAACCTATTACAGAGACCGTGTGGCCTATGTGATGGGCAACACCAAGTCCCTCACCGTGGTTCCCGTGCTGTTCCAGCAGGTGAACCCCACCTTCCCGGTGTTTGGCCAGCCCACGGACGGCATTATGATGCAGGCCGTATGCGATTCCCTCAAGACCGTTTATCCCGAGTCCCGCTACGTGAAGGCCCTGGAGAAAGAGGCCCAGCGCCGCATCAACATCCTGGACGTGAACGCCAAGCTGCAGGATGCAGAGGAAATTGGCTTCATTGACATCACCCTCCCCGGTATTGACGGCAAGAACATCCAGCTCTCCGACAAACTGGGCAAGGTGACCATGGTCTACTTCTGGCAGGCTACGGCCCAGCAGAAGATGTTTAACCTGGATGCCCTGGTGCCCATCTACGAGCAGTTCCATGGCAAAGGCTTCGAGGTGTATGCCGTCTCCCTGGACAGCGACAAGGCTGCCTGGGCTTCTGCCATCCGCAACCAGCAGCTGCCCTGGGTGAACGTATGCGACACCCGCGGTGCCCAGTCGCCCTATGTGGCTTCCTACGGCATTGGCAGCCTGCCCATGGTGTGGTTCATTGTAGACGGCAACGTGGACGGTGAAGCCAAGGTGCGCAACGCTGCCGACATCCGCGACTACCTGCGTAAAAAGCTCTAATGGCCCGCATCCTTCTCATTGAGACATCTACTTCGGTCCTGTCCGTGGCATTAGCCGTTGACGGGACCGTTGTGGCAGAACGCATCTGCCGGGAGCCCCGCATGCAGGCAGCCCTCACCGCCCCGCTGGTGAAGGAGGTGCTGGACGAGGCCGGCCTTAAGGCCCCGGACTGCGACGCCATAGCCGTAAGCTCCGGCCCCGGTTCCTACACGGGCCTGCGCGTGGGCGTGTCCACCGCCAAGGGCCTGGCCTTTGGCGCCGGGAAGCCCCTCATCGCCGTGGGTACCCTGGACGTGTTGGTGGATGGCGTCATGGCCAACACCGATCGGCCCTCTTTTATCGTTCCCATGATCGACGCCCGGCGCATGGAGGTGTACACCGCCGTTTATAACGCGGCAGGGGAGCGGCTTACGGAGATCGAATCCCATATCATCGGCCCGGAATCCTTTGCCCCTTATCTGGAAAAAGGAAAGGTCCTTTTTGTGGGAGACGGCGCCCTCAAGGGAAAGGATGTCATTGCACATCCCAACGCCCGTTTTGAAGAGGCGTTCCCGCTGGCCAGGTACATGGCACCTCGGGCCCAGAAGGCCTTTGAAGAGGGAAAATTTGAAAATCTAGCGTACTTCGAACCCTTCTATCTGAAGGACTTCATTCCTACCACGCCTAAGAAGCTATTGTAAGCAGCTGCTTGAGGTAGGGAAATACGAAATAGCCAAAGTCTTTGAGAGCTCCGTAGAGCAGGGAATCCTGCAATACGGGGCTTTTTACAAGGTTGAACTTGACGTTCACCGTATCGAACATGATAATGAAAAGGCCGATGAGGATGGCCGATATGGCAATGCTGAACGCCAGGCCCAGCACCTTGTTGAGCCATCCCAGGGAGGCTTTCTCTACGGCAGAGGTAATGAGCTTGGCAAAGAACAGGACAATGAGCAGCACGCCCACCAGCACGGCGGCGAAGCCCAGGATGTTGAGGACGGTCTGGGAGACGTTGAGATACTGGGACAGCCATGCGCAGGCGGCTCCGGAAAACTTGAAAGCCAGATACACGCTTAGCACAATTCCAACCAGAGTGACGGCCTGCTCCAGCAGCCCTTTGGAAATGCCCCGGAGGATGCCCGGAATAAAGAGGATAAGGATAACAATATCCAGTGTGTTCATGGCTTGCCTAAATCAGTATTAATTTCTATCTTTGTAGAATATTTAGGATACAAAATTAACAAAAAATATGACATTTAAAGAATACAAGGGGCTGGATTTGACCGAATGTGGGAACAATGTCCTGCAGCGCTGGAAGCAGATGCATGCTTTTGAGCGCTCGCTGGAACTGCGTGAAGGGGCCCCTGAGTTCATTTTCTTCGAGGGACCGCCCAGCGCCAACGGCATGCCCGGCATCCACCATGTGATGGCCCGTTCCATCAAGGACGCCATCTGCCGCTATAAGACACAGACCGGTTACAAGGTCAACCGCCGCGCCGGCTGGGACACCCACGGCCTCCCCGTAGAACTGGGCGTAGAGAAGAAACTGGGCATCACCAAAGCCGATATCGGAACCAAGGTTTCCGTAGCAGAATACAACGCCACCTGCCGCAAGGAGGTGATGAAATATACCAAGGAGTGGGTCAATATGACCGAGCGCGTAGGTTACTGGGTAGACATGAATGACCCTTACATCACCTACGACAACCGTTACATCGAGACCCTCTGGTACCTTCTCAAGAAGATTTACAACAAGGGCTTGCTGTATAAGGGCTATACCATTCAGCCGTACTCTCCCACGGACGGTACGGGCTTGAGCTCCCATGAGCTCAACCAGCCCGGCTGCTACAAAGACGTAAGCGACACCACCGCCACCGTGCAGTTTGAGGTGATCAAGGACGGCGTTTCCCAGCCGCTCTACGGCACTTACGTGTTCCCGGTCTATTTCCTGGCCTGGACCACCACGCCCTGGACCCTCCCGTCCAACACCGCCCTGTGCGTAGGACCGGAGATCGAGTACGTCCGCGTACTGTCCCTCAACCCTTACACCGGAGCCCCCGCCGTATACGTGCTGGCCAAGGATCTGGTAAGCACCTGGTTCAACCCCAAGGGAGAAAACGTTCCCCTGGAGAGCTACCAGAAGGGAGACAAGGTGGTTCCCTGGAAGCTCCTGGGCGGCAGCTGGAAAGGCTCCGAACTGGTGGGCATCCGCTATCACCAGCTCATTCCCTGGTTCAAACCGGACGGAGAGTCCTTCCGCGTGATCTCCGGAGACTATGTAACCACCTCCGAAGGTACGGGCATCGTACACATTGCCCCCACCTTTGGTGCAGACGATAAGCGTGTGGCCGCTGCCGCCGGCATCGGTGCCATCATGCCCATCGACAAGGACGGCAATCCCCAGGCCCAGGTAGACCGCCAGGGCCGCTTCTTCCGCCTGGAAGACATGGATCCCGCCTATGCCGCCACTGTAGATCCCTCCTACAAGGAATATTCGGGCCGATACGTCAAGGCCGGCTACAAGCAGTACTTCGAGCACGTTGAGGAAGAAGGAACCCTGGATATCGACCTCTGCGTCATGATGAAGGCCGATGGCAGAGCCTTCAAGGTGCTCAAGCACGTGCACAGCTATCCGCACAGCTGGAGAACGGACCTTCCCGTCCTGTACTATCCGCTGGACAGCTGGTTCATCAAGGCATCGGCCGTGAAGGACGAGATGGTCAAGCTCAACCAGCAGATTGTCTGGAAGCCTGCCTCTACCGGTACCGGCCGCTTTGGCCAGTGGCTGGAGAACATCCAGGACTGGAACCTGAGCCGCAGCCGCTACTGGGGCACCCCGCTGCCCATCTGGCGCACGGAAGACGGCAAGGAAGAGATTTGCATCGGCTCCGTCAAGGAACTCTATGCAGAGATTGAAAAGGCCGTGGCCGCCGGTATCATGTCCTCCAACCCGCTCAAGGAGAAGGGCTTTGATCCGGAAGACATGAGCCTGGAGAACTACAACAAGATAGACCTCCACCGCCCCGTGGTGGACGAGATTTTCCTCGTGTCCCGCAGCGGTAAAAAGATGACCCGTGAGACAGACCTCATAGACGTGTGGTTCGACTCCGGAGCCATGCCTTATGCCCAGGAAGGCCTCCGCAACCTCGGCAGCCCCGCCTTTGGTGCCACGGCAGACTTCATCGCAGAAGGCGTGGACCAGACCCGCGGCTGGTTCTATACCCTGCACGCCATCCACACCATGATCTCCGGAACGCCCGCCTTCAAGCGCGTGATTTCCAACGGCCTGGTGCTGGACAAGAACGGCAACAAGATGAGCAAGCGCCTGGGCAATGCGGTAGATCCGTTCATGGCCCTGGATACGTACGGTGCAGATGCCCTGCGCTGGTACATGCTCACCAACGCCGAGCCCTGGGACAACCTCAAATTTGACGAATCCGGAGTAGCCGACGTCCGCCGCAAGTTCTTCGGCACGCTCTACAATACCTACGCCTTCTTTGCCCGCTACGCCAACATCGACGGCTGGCAGCCTTCGGCCCATGAAGGCAAACCCACCACGGAGCTGGACCGCTGGATCCTTTCCAAGCTCAACAGTGTCATCCGTGACGTCCGCGCCGCCTACGAAGACTACGACGTCAAGAGCGCCGGCCGTATCCTGGAGAACTTCGTCTGCGACGACGTTTCCAACTGGTACGTTCGCCTCAACCGCGCCCGTTTCTGGGCCGGCGAGATGACGGAAGACAAGAAGGCCGCCTACAGCACCCTGTACACCGTCCTCAAGGACGTGGCCGTCCTGGCCGCCCCCATTGCTCCGTTCTACATGGACCAGCTGTACTGTGACTTGGTACCCGATGCCGGATCCGTGCACTTTGTCCTGATGCCGCAGCCTCAGTCCGAGCTGGTGGACAAGGACCTGGAAGAGCGCATGGCCCTGGCCCAGCTCGCTACCTCCCTCATCCTGGGTATCCGCAAGAAGGTGAACATCCCCGTAAGGCAGCCGCTGCAGAAGGTGATGATCCCCGTGATCTCGGAGAAGGTCCGCGCCGCGCTGGATTCCGTCAAGGGCATCGTGCTGCCGGAAGTGAACGTGAAGGAGATGGAGTTTGTAGAGGATACCACCGGCATCATGACCCTCCGTATCAAGCCCAACTTCAAGGTGCTGGGTAAAACGTACGGAGCCCGTATGAAAGAGATTGCCGCCGCTTTCGCCAACCTGGAGCAGCCCGTGATTGCCGCCATCCAGAAGGCCGAAACGGAAGGCACGCCCTATACCCTCGCTCTCCCTGGAGGAGACGTGATTCTCAGTCCCGGAGACTATGCCATTTCCTCGGAAGACGTGGAAGGCTGGCAGGTGGCTTCCGAAGGCTCTCTCACCGTGGCCCTGGACGTGGAAGTAACCCCCGAGCTCAGAAAGGAAGGCCTTTCCCGAGAACTGGTGAACCGCATCCAGAACCTCCGCAAGAGCTCCGGATTTGAAGTCACAGACCGCATCCACACCATGGTCTACTCCAATGACAAGGGTCTCTCCGAAGCCCTGCAAGTGTTCGGAGATTATGTGAAGGCCCAGACACTTTCGCTGTCCATCGGCCTGGAAGCTTTTGAAAAAGCTCCGGCAGATGCCGCGGAGGTAGAATGGACCGAAGGTACTATCAAGCTAACTATCAAACGCTAAGGATATGGAAGAGAACAACAAAACCCGCTATTCTGACGAGGAACTCGAGGAGTTCCGCGGCATTATCAACGAGATGTTGGAGAAGGCCCGTGCAGAGTACAACACTCTGAGAGATGCCATGACCCACGCTGGCGGTAATGACATCCTGGACACCGCCCCTACCTTCAAGACGGTAGAGGACGACGGTGCCTTCCAGCTTTCCAAGGAAGAAGCCGGTGCACTGGCCCAGCGTCAGTACAAGTTTATCCAGAACCTTGAGGCCGCCCTGGTGCGCATTGAGAACAAGAGCTACGGCATCTGCCGTGTAACGGGCAAGCTCATCCCCAAGGAGCGCCTGCGTCTGGTTCCGCATGCCACTACTACGGTAGAGGGTAAAGCCATCCTGGAAAAGAGCGGAAAGAAGTAATGGCTGTACGTCTTTCCAAAGGCGTCCGGCTGCTCCTGCTGGGTTTCGTGCTGGTGCTGATCGATCAGGTCATCAAGGTCCTGGTCAAGACCCACATGACGCTGGGAGAGAGCATTCCGGTGCTGGGCAACTGGTTCCAACTTCTCTTTGTGGAAAACAAGGGGATGGCCTTTGGAATGGCCTTTGGCGGGGTAGTGGGGAAGTACCTCCTGACCCTGTTCCGCCTGGTCCTCTTTGCTTTCCTCACCTGGTGGATTTCTTCCCTCATCAAGAAGGGAACGGTTCCTACCGGGGTACTGGTGGGACTGACGCTCATCACGGCGGGAGCCTTGGGCAATATTGTGGACTGCCTTTGCTACGGCCTCATTTTCTCCGAATCCACCGTGGATACGGTGGCCACCTGGGGCTCCTACGCCCCGTTCATGCAGGGAAAAGTGGTAGATATGTTCTACTTCCCGCTCTGGACGTGGCCGGACTGGGTGCCTGGTCTGGGAGGCCACATCTTCTTTGAACCGGTGTTCAATTTTGCCGATAGCTGCGTCACCTGTGGCGCCATCTATCTCATCCTCTTCCATTGGAAGTTCTTTGCCAAAGAATAGCTATGTCGGAACAGATCCTCAGACCTTTATTTGAATCCTTTACCGGAAAGAAATTGACGGAAATCCTGGAGCTGCCCGCCTCGGGCAGCAACCGCCGGTATTTCCGCTTAAAGAGTGGAGACTTCTCGCTCATTGGCGCCGTGGGCACCAACCTGCAGGAGAACCACAGTTTCATCTATCTGGCCAACCACTTCAAGCAGAAAGGCCTGCGGGTTCCTACGGTACTGGCCGTGAGCGAAGACGGCAGCGCCTACATCCAGGAAGACCTGGGAGACCAGGTGCTCTTTGGCATGGTGGCCGCGGGCCGCGAAAGCGGCTTCTACAGCCCGGAAGAAACCGCCCTCCTCAAGAGCGCCATGGCGGAGCTTCCCAAGATTCAGTTTGTGGGGGCCCAGGGCCTGGACTGGAAGAACTGCTATCCCCAGGAGGCGTTTGACGCCCGCATGGTGGACTTTGACCTCAATTACTTCAAATACTGCTTCCTCAAGGCCACCGGCCTGGAGTTCAACGAAGTCCTCCTGCAGGACGATTTTGAAAAGTTCAAGGCCGATCTGCTCCAGGACCAGGACAATACCTTCATGTACCGGGACTTCCAGGCCCGCAACGTGATGGTAAAGGACGGAAACCCCTGGTTCATCGATTTCCAGGGCGGCCGCCGCGGTCCCATCTATTATGATGTGGCTTCCTTCATCTGGCAGGCCCGTTCCCGCTTCCCGGAAGACCTCAAGCAGGAACTCATCGGCACGTACCTGGAAGCCCTTCAGCAGTATAAGCAGGTAGATGAGGCCCATTTCCGCAGCCGCCTGCGCCTGTTTGTGCTGTTTCGCACCATGCAGGTGCTGGGAGCCTACGGTTTCCGCGGTTACTTTGAGAAGAAGCCGCACTTCCTGGCCAGTGTTCCTTACGCCCTAAGCAATCTGCGCAAACTGCTGCAGACCCCGTTCACGGACTATCCGTATATGAACGACCTCCTGACCAAGATGGCCTCCCTGCCGGAACTCAACGAGATTGCCCAGGACCACCGTCTGTCCGTTCATATCTACAGTTTCGCCTACAAGAAGGGAATCCCTACCGATACCACCGGCAACGGCGGCGGCTACGTCTTTGACTGCCGCAGCGTGAACAACCCCGGTAAGTACGAGTACTACCGCCAGTTCAACGGAATGGATCCGGAAGTAATCAAGTTCCTGGAAGACGACGGAGAGATCAAGGTATTCCTGGACAGTGTCTATAACCTGGTGGATGCCCACGTCAAGCGCTTCATGGAGCGCAAGTTTACCAACCTGCAGGTGTGCTTCGGTTGCACCGGCGGCCAGCACCGTTCCGTGTACAGCGCTGAGCACCTGGCCCGTCACCTGATGGACAAGTTTGACGTCAAGGTCACGGTTACCCACCGGGAACTCAATATCGAAAAAATGCTCTAGCCATGAAGGCGATGATCTTTGCGGCGGGTCTGGGAACCCGCCTGAAGCCCATCACCGACACCCTGCCCAAGGCCCTGGTGCCTGTGGGCGGAGAGCCGCTGCTGCATCACGTGATCTGCAAACTGCGGGATGCCGGCTATGACCAGCTGGTGGTCAACGTGCATCATTTCGCTTCCCAGATCCGGGACTATCTGGCTTCCCATGATTTTGGGGTTTCCATTGCCGTTTCGGATGAATCGGAGGAGCTGCTGGAAACCGGCGGCGGCATTGCCCATGCGGCGCCCCTGCTTCTGCCCTGCGAGGAGCCCATCCTTATCCATAACGTGGACATCCTGTCCAACCTGGACCTGGCGTGGTTCCGCCAGCAGGTGCGTCCGGAGGCCCTCTCCACCCTCCTGGTGAGTGAGCGGGAAACCAGCCGGTATCTGCTCTTCGGCCCGGATATGCGCCTGATGGGCTGGACCAACGTTGCTACCGGAGAAGTCCGTTCCCCTTATCCTTTGGAGGAGCTGTCCGGTTGCCGCCGGTATGCCTTCTCCGGTATCCACAACGTCTCTCCGGCCATCTTCCAGGCCTTTGAGGAAGCCGGTTTTGGGGGCCGATTCCCCATCATGGATTTCTATATCGGGCAGTGCGCCCGTTATCCCATCTACGGCGCCGTTGCGCCGTCCCTCCAGCTGGTAGACGTGGGCAAGCTGGATTCCCTGGAACAGGCCGAGGCCCTCTTCCGTTTGTAATATAAGACACCAAAAGTACCAGTAATGAAAACAACCGAACCCCTGAAAGAAGTCACCGGAAGAAAGAACTTCGGTGCCGCCCACGCCCTTATGACAACTCCTCAGCCCTGCGTGATGATCGCTACCTGGGACAAGGACCACAACCCGGACGTGATGATGGCCGCCTGGGCCGGACAGTATGACCACAACCAGATTGTGGTCTCCATGTCCAAGCACAAGACCACGGAGAACCTGGAACTCACAGGGGCCTTCACGGTCTCTTTTGCCGATGAGAGGACCGTGGCCGAGTCCGATTACCTGGGCCTTGTGAGCGGCAAACAGGTTCCCGACAAGGTGGCCAAGGTGGGCTTCACGGTGACGCCCAGTCCCAACGTGGACGCTCCCATCATCAATGAGTATCCCTTCACCCTCGAATGCAAGGTCGTGAGCTGGGAAGGTGGAATCCTCGTTGGCGAAGTGGTGAACATGAGTGCCGATGAGAGCATCCTCACCGGCGGCAAGGTGGATCTGGCAAAGCTCAAACCCATCGTCTTCGATGCGGCCGCCATGTCTTACCGCTCCGTTGGAGAGGAAGTGGGCAAGGCCTGGGGCGCCGGTAAGAAGTTCACGGAGTAGTTCGGGTATTCACTGATTCAAGTAATAATACCGCCTCGACATTCATGATAACTTTTGACCTCCGCTTATCTTAGTTAAGATTTGCCCCATATTTTAACTAAGATTGACGCTACCTACAATCTTAGTCAAATTTTGGCCTTATTATTAACTAAGATTGCAGTTTTTCCAGTCCAAACGGGTCTAATGGTCCGAAGGGGGTGGGACGTTGGACACGAAAACACCCCTTACGGTGTCCGGCTGTCCTGACGGAGAATCTCCTGAATATGTGCCGTGCAAACCCGTCGGCCCAAAGAAAAGCACCACAGCCTTGCCGAAAACCGTAACCATTGCCATTTTGAGCATTTTTCGTACAGTTACATCTTCAAATAAACGTACGACAATGTGTACGGAGTCTGTTCTTTCAAATCCATAAAATACAATGTATCTTTGTATTTATAACCGATAGAATCCCAATAATTATGAAACGCTACCTTCTGTTGACCCTCGTTATTTCCCTCCTTGCCGGCTGCAAGACCCCTCCGGCCCCACAGGAGACCCTGGAAGAGAAAACGGCCCGTATGGAGTGGTTCTCTCAGGCCAAGCTCGGCATCTTCATTCACTGGGGCATCTATTCGCGCGGCGACTGGAGTGAAAGCTGGGCCTTCCATAACGGCACCGTGAGCATGGAGGACTATTTTGCCCAGGAGGCTGATTTCACGGCGGCTTCATATGATCCCGCGGCATGGGTGCAGCTTATCCGCGAGAGCGGTGCCCGCTATACGGTAATCACCTCCAAGCACCACGATGGCTTTGCCCTCTGGGATACGAAAGCGGGCGATGTGAGCGCCGTGAGGTCGTCTGCCGCCGGGCGCGATGTCCTCACGCCTTTCGTGGAGGAGGTTCGTCGTCAGGGGGGACTCAGGCTGGGCCTGTATTTCTCCCTCATTGACTGGCCCCGGGACGACTATCCCAACGTCTTCCGCTCCGGACCCGCCCGCTACGACATACACAGGGAACCGGAGCGCTGGAAGCACTTCCTGGAGTTCAACTCGGCTCAACTGAAAGAGCTGCAGGAGGCCTATAACCCGGACCTGTTCTGGTTCGATGGCGACTGGGAGTTCTCCTCTGAGGAGTGGGATGCGCCGGGGATCGTTCGGCGTCTGCGCGAAGCCAACCCCGCCGTAATCGTGAACTCGCGCATTGCCGGCAGCGGCGATTACGATACCCCGGAGCTGGGCGTTCCGGTTTCCCGCCCGGCCTCTCCCTGGTGGGAGACCTGCATGACCATCAACGATTCCTGGGGATTCCGCAAGGATGACACGGACTTTAAGTCCTTTGACACGATCCTTCGGATGCTGGTGGACTGTATGTCCATGGGCGGTAACCTGCTGCTGGATATCGGCCCCAGAGCCGACGGCACCATCCCGGAAGAGGAGGTAGCCGTCCTACGGGAGCTGGGCCGATGGATTGACCGTCATTCCGAGGCCGTATACCCCACACGCGCAGGAATCCCCGCTGGCCACGTGCAGGCTTACACCACGCTGAACCAGCGAGGAGACGTGCTGTACCTGTACTTCCCTTATGCTCCCAACGAATCGTTGGAGATTAAGGGTCTGAAGTCCAAAATCCAGCGAGTTCGCGTAGTCGGGAAAGAGAAGGAACTGGAGTGGAAACAGTACAACGATATTGATTGGAGTGCGACACCGGGCGTCTATTACATCGAGGTGCCTGCCGATGTCCTGGATCCGCACATGACGGTGCTGGCTGTCGAGCTGGATGGCCCGGCCACCTTGTATGAGGGCACGGGACAGGTGATCAGCTTCAACGAATAAGGTTTCCTGCTAATGCCCCACAGACGTCTCTGTAGGGCATTTTTGCGGAGGCGGAGGGATTCGAACCCCCGGTACCTTTCGGTACAACAGTTTTCAAGACTGCCGCCATCGACCACTCGGCCACACCTCCTTGGAAGGGACTGCAAAGTTACGGAAAATATTTGTTTTTTTCGCTTTTCTTTGTACTTTTGCCTTTGTATGCGCAAGTGGCTGATGCTCATATTGTTTGCCCTTCTGTCTCTGGGCGCATGGGCGCAGACGGATACCCTTCGTCTGGGGTATTCGGTGCGGGGAAAGGTCAAAGATGCCCAAACGGGCCGGGCTTTGGAGTCAGTGCACGTTTCGGTACCCGGACGCCACTTTGCCACCGTCACCAATGCAGACGGTGAGTTTGTCCTTAAGAGCAACACCCCGATAGACGCCGTCCTCTTCACTTATCTGGGATACAAGTCCCAGCGGGTGCCGGCCAAAGACAATCTGAAGATTTCCCTGGAGCGGGAAGCCATCACCCTGCCGGAGGCCCTCATCATAGGCGGAGACCCTGTGGAAATCCTGCAGGAAGCCCTGGAAAGGCTGCCTTCTACGTATTGCCCCCAGCCGGAACTGCTGGAATGCTTTTACCGGGAAACCGTCCAGAAGAGAAGCCGGTACACGTATGTGGCCGAAGCTGTGGCCCGTCTGTACCGGGAAGAGTTTGAGAAGGCCTTCTACAACAGCGATGCGGCTGCCCTCGAGAAGAGCCGTCTGCTGGTGAGCCAGCGCCGATCCGATACCCTGAGCGTGAAAACCCAGGGCGGTCCCCAGATGGCCCTCAACTGCGATTTCCTCAAGAATCCGGACCTGATCTTCTCGCCTTCGGAACTGGACCTGTACCGCATTGAGATGCAAACGCCGGCCCGCATAGGAGACCGCCTGCAGTATGTGATCCGGCTCACCCCGGCCGTGGATGCCCCCTATGCCCTGTACCACGCCCTGGTATACATAGACCGGGAGAACCTTACCTTCACCCGCATTGAGGCTTCCCTGGATATGAGTGACCGTTCCAAAGCCATCCACGCCATCCTGGTGTCCAAGCCCATGAGCCTCCGCTTCTTCCCCGAAGAGGCCAGCGTGGTGCTCAATTATCGGCCTGTAGGAGACCAGATCCGGCTGGAGTACTTCCGCTCCACCATCCGCTTTGCCTGCGACTGGAGAAAGCGCCTGTTCAAGACGCACTATACCGCCATCAATGAGCTCGTAGTCACGGACGTAAGGCCCGAGGCCATCCCCATTCCCCGAAAGGAGCGCTTCCGCAGCACGGACTATCTCAACGACAAGGCCGAAGAATTCCAGGACCCCGATTTCTGGAAAGACTACAATATCATCGAGCCCTCCGAAAGCCTGGAGCACGCCATCGGCCGCCTGAAGAAATAAAGGCAAATTTTTTTTGTGTACAATAAAATTTTTACTACCTTTGCAATCCCCAAGCACATAGGGGCGTAGCTCAGCTGGTTTAGAGCGCTTCAGTCACATTGAAGAGGTCATCGGTTCGAATCCGATCGTCCCTACAAAAAGGCTAATAATAAACAGGTTAGTGCCTGTTAGTCCCAAAAAGGTCCCGAAAATGCTTTCGGGACCTTTTTTATTAGGGTATCTTGGCGTTTCATGATATAGACGGGTTTTGATATATATATCCCCCCAGACCCCCTAGGTCGGCCTTCGGCCTCCGATCTTTTTTTTGTAGCGGAGCCAAGAGTCTTCGACTATCTTTCTCGGCCCAAAGTACATACTGGGTATGTACCGCACATAGGGGGTATGTACATCCCCAGACCTGGTCTAACGTCCCAACGACTGGGACGTTAGGCAAATAAAACGGAATAACGTGCCTAACGGTCCAGGGGGGGACGTTGGACACGGAAACACCCCTTACGGTGTCCGAGCGGCCAAAAATTCGGCTCGCGGACACAAAAACGGCTCTGCGGTGTCCGGCTATCCTGACGGAGAATCTTTTTGATAATACCGCCTCGCATTACTTGGCTCGGCGGCCGTCACCAACCAC
>R24__coassemble_375_pt1 | contig 31463 bp, 26 predicted proteins | sample R24__metabat2_high_PE_033 | metagenome-assembled genome bin R24
CTTCTATCAGGGATAGACTCCAATCGGAGTCAACCAAAATCCGGAAATGACAAAGTGTCACCAGTCAAGAGAAAAATGCGGACCTGCGACGTTTGAGTCCTGACCTGCGACGATGAACGGGAGATTCCGGGGCAAAGCCCGGGATGAGGGGAAAGGCCGAAAAGTGCTGGCGCCTAATGGAATGATAATCAGAAAGATAAACGCACCAGCCCCCATTAAACGCAAGTGGGTTCAACCAGTCAACCAACAAACAATCAATCACTTGAGTGCCAGCGTACAAACATTAGTGACCGGAAGGGAGAGCCTCCGGAAGGCGTAGCCGCCCATGGCCCCCGTAAGGGCAGATGTCCCCTGGGGGACTATAGGGGGAAAGGGTGGGGATCTCCCAGTATGGGAGAGGGGCCCGCCCCGCAGGGGTGGGAGGGATAGGACCGAAGGTCCGTACCTTCAGGAGGCTCTCCCTGGAGGGCACGTTTGAATTAAATGACGGGACCCGAAAAACCAATTTCCTCCGGATTTAGAATAGCTAGCCGTGAAATACAAGTAACGTTCTTTCAGTACTTTACGTAATTCCTCCTCCGTATTTTTCAGAGGAGGATTATTGTATTGTGTTAATACTTAATAACTTACATTTCACGTCATAAAGGGCCGGCGGAAAGGGAGGGAGGACAGGGTTCCGGGGACATTACGAAGTTCCGGAGTATTATAGCGAGTAGTTGGAAGGGCTGTTCCGCGAAGCGGATGGCGGCATCGGGGAAAACTTTGCCTAGCGTGACAAGCGGTGGATCCGGCGAAGACCGAAAGTTGAATCAGAGGGAGGGTGAGACCTTATGTCGCCAAAGCCCTTTCAGCGCCAGGAGCGCCGGAACTTTGTAGTCCCCGGAGCCCTGTTCTCCCTCCTCCGACGACCCTATTCATTGTGGCATACGAAAAAGGAGAAATAACGGTAAACTCAGTCGCGAAGCGACGAGGGAGGGGTTTGGGGAGTCTCTCTCCCCAATGGGTCAAAGACCTGTGGCTCAAAAGTAAAAGGAGAGACAACCGTCTCTCCTTTTACTTTTGAGCCACTCATCAGGCTCGAACTGACGACCTGCGCGTTACGAATGCGCTGCTCTACCGACTGAGCTAAAGTGGCCTGGACCGATTGTGATGGATCGGGACTGCAAATATACAATCTTTTTTTGTATTTTTGCAACAAATTTGATTCTATGCGTTCTGATATTATTGTCGTTGGCGGAGGAGCCGCCGGTCTGATGGCCGCCGTTGGGGCAGCAAAAGTTTTAGCCCAAAAAGAAGACGGAGGCACGGTAACCGTTCTGGAAAAAATGCCCAAAGCAGGCCGAAAAGTGATGATCACCGGCAAGGGCCGATGCAACTTTACCAACGTCAAGGACTGGGGAGATTTCAGCTCCCACATCCGTACGGACGCCAACTTTATCAGCCCCTCCTGGCACAACCTGACCCCCCAGGGCATGATGGACTTCCTCAAGGAGTTCGGCCTCGGGAGCGTTGTGGAACGCGGAGACCGTGCCTACCCGGCTTCCCACATGGCGGGAGACGTGGTGGACACCCTACTGCGAGCCTGCACCCTCTGCGGCGTCAAAGTAGTGACGGACTGCGAAGTCAAGACCATTGACGTGACGCCCCGCGGCTTTAGCCTGGACTGCGTGCAGACCAGCCGCAAGCAGGTGCGGGAGAGGGAGGAACTTACCATCGAGCCGGTAGAGTATACCTGCAAGAAGCTCATTCTGGCCACCGGCGGCCTTTCCTATCCCGGTACCGGTTCTACCGGAGACGGCTACATGTGGGCCGAGGAACTGGGCCACAGCGTAGACGCCTGTTTCCCGTCCCTGACCGCCCTGGTACCCGTTGGGTACAAGGAGAACGGCTCCCTGGCCGGAGAAATCAAGCAGGCCTTCCGCGGACGTACGGTCTATGGAAAGACCAAGGAACGCAAGATTGCCCCGCTGCCCAAGTGGTACCCCACCTTTGAAAAGCACATCGAACGCGTGACCCCGCTCTCCGAGCTGGGAGAACTGTTCAACGGCAACAACCTGGACAACGTGCAGCTGAGCCTGTATGTGAACGGAGACCTGGTGCAGCAGGAGTTTGGAGACATTGAGTTTACGGATGGCGGTCTGGAAGGCCCCCTGGGCTTTATGGTGAGCCGCCGCGCCGTGAAGGCCCTCATCGACGGCCAGAAAGTGAGCGTGGCTATGGATCTGAAGCCCGCCGTAGAACTGGAAAAACTGGACGCCGACATCCACCAGAAGTGGGAGGAAGTGATTAACGACGAGCGTTCCAAAGGCCAGAGCTTCCAGCGGCTGTTCCGCATCATGCTGGGCAAGCTCATCCCCTGGAACCTCACCCTGGCCTTCCTCAAGATGAACCCCAAGGTGAGCGTGGATTCCCTGGCATCGGCCCTGAAAGACTGGAAGATGGAGATTGCCGGCTTCGTGGGCTTCGAGCGTTGCGTCATTACCGCCGGCGGCGTCTCTACCGGAGAAATCACCGCCAAGACGCTGGAATCCAAGAAACAGCCCGGCCTCTACTTTGCCGGCGAAGTGCTGGACATGGACGCCGATACGGGCGGCTACAACCTCCAGCTGGCCTTCAGCACGGGATATTTAGCAGGCGAATCTGCAGCAAAAACATTATAGTAGATATGGATAAGAAAAGTTATGCATTTGGAATGAGCGTGGCTTCCAGCTTCTATCAGCAGGGAATCCACGTGGCTAACGTAGACGATTTTCTGAAAGGTCTCAAGGATATGCTTACCGGCGGCAAGCTGGAACTCACCATGGATGAGGCCGGCCAGGCCCTGGAAGCCTTCTATAAGGAACTGGAGGAGGAAACCTCCGAGCGGGCCGCCGCAGCCGGCGCCGCCGCCAAGGCCGAAGGAGAGAAGTTCCTGGCCCAGATGGCCAAGGATCCCCAGGTGAAAGCCACCGGCAGCGGCCTCATGTATAAGGTCATCAAAGAAGGCACCGGCAAGAAGCCCAAGGCTACCGATAAGGTGTACTGCCACTACGAGGGCAGCTTCCCCGACGGAAAAGTGTTTGACAGCTCCTACAAGCGTGGTGAGCCCATCGAGTTCGGCCTCAATCAGGTGATCAAGGGTTGGACCGAGGGCCTGCAGCTTATGAGCGAAGGCGCCAAGTACGAGCTCTATCTCCCGTATCACCTCGCTTACGGCGAGTCCGGCACCCACGGCATCCCTCCGTGCAGCGCCCTCAAGTTTGTGGTGGAACTGATTGAAGTACGCTAATTGGACTCCCTGATTCAGGCCATAGAGATCTTCGCGGCGGTTACCGGAGTCGTATATGTGATTCTGGAAATCCTGCAGAAGAACGCCATGTGGTGGGTAGGCATCCTGACGGGTGCCGCCTGTGCATTTGAATTTGCCACCCAGCACGTATGGGCCTCTATGGGCCTGAATATCTATTATATGGGAATGTCCGTAGTGGGCCTGATCCAATGGAAGAAGGCCAGCGCGGAAGTAGGGGAGGATGCCATCCACCTGAACATGATGAGCCACCGGGTGCGCCTGATCAGCCTGGCCCTCCTGGTAGTAGGCATCAGCGTCCTTACCCCCATTCTCAAAAACACCGGAGACGCCGCCCCCGTTCTGGACGGCACGGCCGTTACCCTCAGTATCATTGCTACCTGGTGGCTCGCCCAGAGCTATCTGGAGCAGTGGATGCTCTGGGTTGTGGCCGACCTTTTGAGCACGGCCCTCTGCCTGACCACGGGGCAGTACTGGATGGCCGCCATGTACCTGGCCTACACGGCCAGTGCAGTCTATGGTTATTTTCATTGGAAAAACCGTGGAGAATACGTAAATTTGAAAGATTGAAACTAATAACAGAATGCAACTCATTGTTGATTGCGGTGCCACCAAGACCGATTGGGGCATTGTAGAAGCTGGAAAAGTGGTCCGTAGCGTCCGTACGCCCGGATTCAACCTTGTCCAAACACCGGAAGAGACCTTGAATGCCATCCTCAGCCAGGCCGCCCAGGAAATCGGCCCCGGCGTGGAGGAAGTGCATTTTTATGCCGCCGGTCTGGTAGGGGAGTCTCCCGTGGACCTGGGCAAATGGTTCCCCGGCGCTCCCATCGAGTACGCCTCGGATATGCTGGGCGCCGCCCGTGCCGTCTGCGGTCACGGTCCCGGCGTGGCCGCCATCCTGGGAACCGGTGCCAACACCTGTGAGTTTGATGGAAAAGACATAGTCTGGAAGGTGAACTGCGGCGGTTTCATCCTGGGGGATGAAGGCTCCGGCGCCGTGCTGGGCAAACTCTTCATCACGGACTATCTCAAGGGCTATATGCCCCAAGACCTTTACGACGAGTTCCAGGACCAGTACAAACTGGACTATATCACCGTTGTCAAGAGCGTGTACGGCGGTCAGGCTCCGGCCCGTTACCTGGGCAGCTTCGCCCCCTTTGTGCTGGCTCACTACGACAAGAGCGAATACGCCCAAAAGCTGGTGGAAGGCAACTTCCGCAACCTCTTTGAGCGCACGCTCAGCCAATACAAGAAAGACCTTCCCGTGGGTGTCGTGGGTGGCTTCGGCTATGCCTGCAAGGACATCCTGGCCCGCATGGGTAAGGAATACGGCGTTACTTTCTCCCGTTTCATGAGTACTCCCAACGAGGGACTTGCAGAATACCATGCCGTATAAAGAGACGTATCCGTCGGCCCTCCTTTCAGAAGCGGTGGAGGCCATCAGCTCGCTTCCCGGCGTAGGTCGGAGAAGTGCGCTGCGCCTGGCCCTGCACCTGCTCAAACAGCCGGCGCAGAACGTCCATCATTTTACTTCGGCCATCGACAATCTGCGGGACAACGTGTGCTACTGCCGCCGTTGCCGCATGATTTCAGACGAAGAAATCTGTTCCATCTGCTCGGACCGTACCCGCAACCAGAACCTCATCTGCGTGGTGGCCAGCGTCCGGGACGTGATGAGCATAGAAGCCACCGGCCAGTACCACGGCGTGTACCACGTACTGGGCGGCATCATTTCTCCCCTTGCCGGGGTGGGCCCGTCGGACCTGACCATCCAGGAACTGACAGACCGCGTAAAAGCCCTCGAGAACCCGGCCGAGGCAGAGATTATCCTGGCCCTGAGCGGGGATGTGGAAGGGGAAACCACCGCCTTTTACATTTACCGGCAGGTAGAGAACCTGGGCATCAAAGTGTCTTCCCTGGCCCGCGGACTGGGCTTTGGAGACGACCTCGAATATGCCGACACCCTCACCCTGGGCCGATCCATTGTTAACCGACAAATCTTTAAACCATGAACCCTGAAGCTTCGCGTTGCCTATTGTGCAAGAAACCGAAATGTGCGATGCAGGGCTGCCCCGTGCATACGCCTATCCCGGAGTGTATGCAGCTCTACCGCCAGGGCCTCCTGGAGGAGGCGGGCAAGATGCTGTTCCAGAACAACCCCCTTACGGCCGTCACCTCCCTGGTGTGCGACTGGAAGCAGTTCTGCTACGGCCACTGCGTGCTCAACGTGAAGATGATTCCCATCCGCTGGTACGAGATTGAGCAGGAGATTTCGGGCCGATACCTGGAGACCTGCCAGCTGGAACGCCAGTCCCATGAATTCGACGGCAAGCGCATCGCCATCGTGGGCGCCGGCCCGGCCGGCATAGCCGCTGCCGTCTGGCTGTACCAGGCCGGCGGAGAGGTGACGCTCTTTGACGCCAATCCCCGGATGGGCGGTGTGCTGCGCTATGGCATTCCCGCCTTCCGCCTGGATAAGAAATACTGTGATGCCTATGAGAAGATCCTCACCACCGCCGGCGTGGAATTCCGCGGCGGTGCAGAACTGGGGAAAGACATCACCGTAGAGGAATTATCGGCCTCCTACGATGCCGTGCTGCTGGCTATCGGGGCCGAGGAACCCGCCTCCCTGCACATCCCGGGAGACGAGCGTGCCCTGCAGGCCCTGCCTTTCCTCAAGGATCCTTCGGCCTACAAGCTGGGCAAAAAGGTGATTGTGATTGGCGGCGGCAATGTGGCTATGGACGCCTGCCGTACCGCCGTGCGCCAGGGAGCCGAAACGTGGGTCTACTACCGCAAGACCTTTGAGAATATGCCAGCCAACCCCATGGAAGTGGAGGAGGCTAAGGCCGATGGAGTCCAGTTCAAGGTATTCCAGGCTCCGGTGGAGGTGAAGGAAGGCGGCGTAGTGTTCCGCGACTGCGAGAACGTGGTGCCGGAAGACGGTGGCCGCGTGATTACCCGCATCATTGAAGGGACAGACCACTTTGTGGAATGCGATACCCTGCTTACGGCTATCAGCGAGAAGCCGGATTCTAAGTTGCTGGAAGCGGCTCAGGGCTTTGAGAACGTGTTCCTGGCCGGAGACTTCCTAACCGGTCCCAAGACCGTGGTGGAGGCTGTAGCCAGTGCCCGGGAGGCCCTGGAAGCTATGAAGACAAAAATATGAAAGGACTCTTAATCTACTCCGGCGGCCTGGACAGCACCACGCTGCTGTACGAATACAAGGACAGCATAGACCTGGCCGTTACCTTTGACTATGGCTCCAAGCACAATGCCCGGGAGATTGCCTGCGCCAAGGAGAACTGCCAGAGGCTGGGCATCAAACATTTGATTATTCCGCTGGGCTTTATCGGCCAGTATTTCAAGAGCGACCTTCTGCAAAGCGGGGGAGAGATCCCCGAAGGCTCCTACGCCGATGAAAACATGAAAAGCACCGTGGTGCCTTTCCGCAATGGCATTATGCTGGCCGTGGCGGCCGGCCTGGCCGAAAGTTATGGTCTGGATGCCGTGCTGCTGGCCAACCACAGTGGAGACCACGCCATTTATCCGGACTGTCGCCCGGAATTTATTGACGCCTTCTCGGCTGCTGTCAAGGCCGGCACCTATGAAGGCATCAAGGTGGTATCCCCTTATTGCAACATCACCAAACGCGATATCGCCCTGCGGGGAAAAGCGCTTGGCCTGGACTATTCCCTCACTTATTCGTGCTACAAGGGTGGGGAAAAACACTGCGGCAAGTGCGGCACCTGCGTAGAACGAAAAGAAGCCCTTGCGGGCTTCGATCCTACGGTGTATGAAGAGTAAGGACTAGGGCAGTTCCAGTTCAAAATCTACAATCTTTTCCGAGAGCTCGAAATACATGGAGGATGCCTCGAACGGAACCGTTTCCGAGAGTGCGTATTCTGCGCTGCCGGTGAGTGCATAGAGCTGTTCCATCACCTCTTTCCGCTGCCGTTTGAGCGGAAGAATCTGGGCACGGCTGCAGTCCATGGCACCGACAACGGCGTCCCGGTACATAGGGATGAATTCCGCATAGAAATTGCTCCTGTTCTTGAACCAGGCCGTCCACGTGGCCCGCAAACGCGCAGCCGCTGCATCATCTTCCTCTGCCGGCCCTGCTAAAGCCTGCATTTCGGCCAGATAGGAAGCATCGGCCTTCCCGTATTTTCTATTGAAAAGGTCCATCCCTTCCTTTCGGGCTGTTTCAATCATCCCATAAGCCTTTTGCTGGAGACTGTACTCATCCTGAGCGAGCCCGGTCAACTTGGTCACCAGCTGATACTGCTTCTGGGACGATGCGCGTTTGCCCTTGTCTGCATTCATTTTCTTGCTCACAGAGGCTCCCAGACCGGATTGCTCCATAAATTCCTTCCGCTGTTCGTCCGACATATTTTCCATAGCCTCCACATCTTTGGTGGTGAGTCCGCCGGTCTGGGCCGCCATCATTTTATCGGCCAGTGCTTTCTGCTCGGCCTCTGAGAGGTTGCCGCTCTGCATTTTGGCTACATCGGCCTGGCTCAGTCCCATACTGCTCAGGCGCCCTTTCATAGTGGACATTGCCAACGCCTTGGCCTCTGATTCACTCATCTGTGAAGCCTGACTGGCGGTCTTTTTGGCACCCGGGGCAAGACTTTTGGCCTGCATCTCTTCGATTTGCTGCCGGGCATCTCTCCAAGATTCCAGGAACTCGTTCAGGATATCGGAATCCGGGGCCTCCTTCCGGTTGGGGTCGTTGTGCTCGTTCCAGTGATTGAGCAGTTTGGCCGACGACGGTAAATCGGGCGTCATGGCCATCACGGCTTCTGGGGTCATCTGGGCTCGGGTTGGCAGCAGCATAGCCAGGGCAAAGAGGGTAACGAATAACTTTTTCATAACCTACTTCTTTACGAATTCCACACGGCGGTTCTTGGCACGGCCTTCTTCGGTGCCGTTGGAAGCGATGGGCTCGTGGGAACCCTTGCCCACGGGCGTGAGGCGGGATTGGGCAATCCCTTCTTCTACCAGAGCGGCTACAATGGCTTCTGCACGCTTCTGGGACAGGGGATCGTTCACTTTGTCGGAGCCGCTGCTGTCGCAGTGACCCTGCACCTCGAATGCCAGGTTGGGATTCTCCTGCATCAGTTTGGCAATGCGGTTGATCTCTACCATGGACTCGGGTTTGAGGTCGGCCTTTCCTACTTCAAAGGTGATGGCGTAGGTGATGATCTTTCCGTCGGAGGACAGGCGGTCGTAGAGCGGGACGGCTCCCTGGGCCAGCCGGACGTTGGAAATGCCGCTGTAGATGTAATTTCCGGAATGGCTGAACCAGAAGCATTGGGGGGCGAGGGCCAGGGGAATGTTGATGATCCGCTGGCCGTTGATGTAGCCTTTGAGGGCCCTTTTGTTGAAGGAGAAGGCAAAGTGGTTCCACTCTCCGGGTTTGAGGGGATTGTCTTTACCGTTATAATCCGTGAGGCCGTCGTTCAGGCCCATTTCCTTTTTGCCTTGGATGGTAGAAGCGCCATCCGGCTTCAGGACGCTCCAGGAGAGGCTGGAAGAGCCGTCACCTCTGTAATAGAAATCGATATTGCTGGACTTGTTTTCGTCATCGGCGCTGGCAAAAACCAGGATGAGGTTATTGCTGCCGCTTTCCCGTTCGTCTTCGTAATCTCCGGGAGTTCCCAGGAAGACGTCATATTCCAGGGTGAATACGTCCGGAAGGAATGCGCGCGGCTCTTTCATCAGGGGAATCACCGCCCCGCTTCCGTCGTCCGTGAAGGCGATGATCTTTCGGCCTTCGATGGACCCTACCTCGGCATAACCGCTGATGAGGTCCCATCGGGACGGGAATTCGCCCATCTGTTCGTCTGCAAAGTTGTCTTCAAAGAAAATCTCGTCGCCGGGGACAAAGTCACTCTTGGCGTAGGCCGTGTTTACCGGCTTCTTTTGGGCGGCGGGTTCGGTGGCAGGGGTGGCAGGGTCGGCGGGCTTGGCCGCTTCGGCCTCTTTCTTTCCCTTCTTGCCGATGTTTCCGTCCAGGACATCGTTTACGCCCTTTTCTACTTTTTGGCCGATGTTCTGCTCGGCGGCGTTTTTGGCTCTTTCGCCCAGTCTCTCCAGAAAACTCTGGGCTTTGGCGTTGCCGCACAGGATGGACAGCATGGCAACAGACAGAAGTAAACGTTTCATATGATCAGTGATTAAGTATTGGCCCTTAGTTCGGAACAAAGTTCGTTTTTTCACCATCAAAAAGCACCACCCAAAAGGGTGGAAATGGTCTGTCTGGCGCCATCCAGAAGGGTAATAATGGAAGAAATGCTTATTTTTGTATTATGAAACGTACTATCCTAGCCTTTCTGCTTTTCCTGGCATTCCTTCCATTGGAAGCCTACAATGACCACCGCGGCCACAACCTGGATTCTTTGGAACGGGTAGTCGCCCGGTGGACTCCGGATGCCGTGGACCGCGCGTCGGAGCAGGAGTTGCTGGATCTGAACCGGGCCTACCGGGACCTGATGCTGGGATATGCCGTCATCAATGGGGAAAAGTGCATTTTCTACGGCCGGAAGGCTCTGTCCATCAGCCGTCCCCGTGGCTGGGAGGAGGCCAATGCAGACGCTTACCGTAATATCGGCCAGCAGTATTATGGCCGGGAGCAGTACGACAGCGCCATGTTTTATTACCAGGCGGCCCTTGCCAGCGTTGAAAAGATGGCCTCCGGCGCCACGTCTCCTTTAAGGCCGGAAGGGTATTCCCAGTTGGATGTGGACGACGCCCGGTCGGCCCTGTATGGAACCATCGGCAATCTTTATAACGTAATGGAAGATATTCCCCAGGCCATGGAGTGGTATGCCAAGGCCGGTGAAATCTTTGAGCAATATGGCTGGAATGAGAGCAATTCCGTTCTCCATTACAATATGGGAGAAACCTGGGTGGACCAGGGAGAACTGAAAAAGGCGAGGAAAGAGTACGACCGGGCCTTGGAGTACGCCCGGGTCTCCGGGGATTCGCTCATGATGGTGGAAGTTTGGAAGGGCTACGGCCGGCTGTATATGGAACAGGGCAGAACCTGGAAGTCTCTTCCGTATCTGAGAAAGGCCGATGCCTACTATGCCGCCCATCCGGACGAGGCCCCTGAGTTCCGGACGGAGAACCTGGATTATATGAAGGAAGTACTGGGCCGACAGAAGAGACAGCTGGGCTTTCTGGCTGGCATTCTTGTGGGCCTGGCGCTGGTGGCGGCCGGCGTTGTGGTGGCCAGGAAGAAGGGGAAGGAAGAAAAGAAAACGGATGAGAAAGCGTCGGCCCCCGTTTCGGCCCATGCCCCGGAACTTACATCCCGTGAAAAGGAGATCCTGGACATGCTGGCCAAGGGATATACGGCCACGCAGATTGCCGAAGCCCTGTCCCTGAGCCCTGAAACCATCCGTTGGTACCGCAAGCGCCTGCTGGAGAAGTTCGATGTGGCCAACACCCCCGAACTCATTTTCCAGGCCCGCGAGCTGGGCGTTATCTAACAAAAAACAACCGGCCCTGGAATAGGGTCGGTTGTTTTTCTGAGGGAAAGAAGAACTTAGTCGTTCTTCACAGCCTCGGAGACATCCTGAGCGGCTTCCTGCACAGCCTCGGCAGCATCCTTAACGGCTTCTTTTACTTCCTCAGTAGCTTCTTCAACCTGCTCCTGAGCTTCTTTCTCAGCGGCTTTCTCCTTCTTGGAGTTGTTGTTACCGCAAGCTACGGCAGTCATCATCATGGCTGCAACAGCAACAAACATGAATACTTTCTTCATAGTTTTTAACACTTTATAAACGAACACTACTAATTATCTGGGGGCAAAGTTACGCCCTTTTTCTGAAAAAGAAAAGGAATTTTTTAAAAATTTAATTACAGATTGTAAGAGACTTTGTGGGAGAAAGGAGAAAAAAAGCCTTGCACTTTGGAGAAATTTGCGTACTTTTGCAGGCTGACTTTTCCGTAATGTCGGCTGGTTATATACGTACAATCCATCCGGAGCGACTGGCCCGGAGCTAAAAACAGAAAGAGATATGCTGAGTATCTTCTACAAGGAAAACGGAAAAATTCTCCTCTCCCAGTCGGAGAAAGACTTCCCGAAGCTCAAACTCGAAGACGTCGTGTGGATCGACCTGGTGCAACCCACCGGGGACGAGAAGCGTACCGTGGAGAGCTTCATGGGAACAGAAATCCAGAGCCGGGCACAGGCAGAGGAAATTGAGTCTTCGTCCCGTTATTTCGAGACGGACGACGCCATCTTTGCCAACACCAACTTCCTCACCCCGGGTCCGGAGGAGTATATGATGCAGGCGGTATCGTTCACCATCATGGACGACACCCTGGCCACCGTACGCGAGGTTCCGCTGCGTTCGTTCACGGAACTGCAACGCCGGATGCAGGTCAATCCCAAACAGTATCCTTCGGGCTTCAGCGTGTTTGCCAGCATATTGGATCAACGTGTGGACCTGGATGCCGATATGATCGAGCTCCTTTCCAAGGAAATCTCCCAATACGCCAAGCAGATCACAGACCAGGAGGACATAGACCAGGAACTCCTCATCGACATTTCCCAGATGCAGGAGAATACCATGATCGTGCGTGAGAACGTGGTGGATAAGCAGCGCCTCATCTCCAACCTGATGCGCTCCACCAAGGTGCCCCGCACCCTGGAAAACCGCCTGAACGTATTGCTGCAGGATATCAGCTCCCTGCTGAGCCACACCAACTTCTGCTTCGAGCGTCTGGAATACCTGCAGGATACCGTGGTGGGTCTCATTAACCTGGAACAGAACAAGATCATGAAGATCCTGGCCGTGGTGAGCGTCTTCCTGATGCCGCCCACCCTCATTGCCGGTTTCTATGGCATGAACGTGCGCCTTCCCATGATCAACGCCGATGACCCCAACGCCAATTTCTGGAACTGGGTCATCATCCTGGGCATCATGGTGCTGAGCTGCCTGCTGGTGTGGATCCTGTTCCGCCGCAAGAAACTTTTGTAATTTTTTCGGCCTCCGAAGACGTATTTCGGGACGAGTTGTGTTTAAGTGGTAAAAGACTGATGACACTATGAAGATTCGTTGGCAATATGGCTTGACCGCTCTGCTGGGGCTGCTGGGTTTCAGCAGCTGTGATCCCGACAATGATATTTTTGGCGGTGGGGGACTGTGCGCCTATGGGCAGCCCCATGCCAATTATAAAGTAATCGGGGAAGTGAAGGACCCTGCCGGAAACCCCATCGAGGGCATCCGCGTAGTGGTAAGCCCCGGGGCCGATAAGCCCGTCTATTACAATGACACGCTGTACACAGATGCCAAGGGACAGTTCCAGAAGGAGCAACTCAAATACACCTGGCCGGACGAGTTCAAAACCGGCACCGTCAAGTTGGAGGATGTGGACGGAGAAGCACACGGTTCTTTCAAGACCAAAGTGCTTAAGAAAGGGGACTACGAGGTAAAGCAGACCAAAAAAGGCGACGGCGTCTGGTATGACGGAGACTTTGCCATCACCGCCAAAACCCAGCTGGAGAAGGCCGAATAAAGAATGAAAGGACTTTCCCTCAGGCGCCGCCTGGCGCTGGATATCGTAAAAAAGTTGCAGGACGATCTGGTGGCTCAGCACCCGCTCCGGCAACTTTTTTGGGAATGTACCCTTCGCTGTAACCTCCACTGCCGCCATTGCGGAAGCGACTGCAAGGCCACGGCGCTGGTCAAGGACATGCCCAAGGAAGATTTCGGTAAGGTCCTGGACAGCGTTGCGGCCAAGATGAACCCGCACGAAGTGATGATCAATGTCACGGGCGGCGAACCGCTTATGAGGCCGGACCTGGAAGCATGCGGCCGCATGATTTACGAAAAGGGTTTCCCCTGGGGCATGGTTACCAATGGGTATCTGTTAACTCCGGAGCGATATCAGCGCTTGTTGCAGAACGGCCTCCGGGCCATGACCATCAGCCTGGACGGCCTGGAAGAGGACCACGACTGGATGCGCGGCCGGGAGGGCTCTTTTGAGCGTGCCGCCGCGGCCATCAGGATGGTTGTGGAGTCCGGCGAGATAGAGTTTGACGTGGTTACCTGTGTGAACCGGCGCAATTATCCGCATCTGGCCGAGATTAGGGATTTCCTGATAGGCCTGGGTCTCAAAAGATGGCGGCTCTTTACCGTTTTCCCTGTGGGACGTGCCGCCCAGGATCCGGAGTTGCAGCTCACGCGCGAAGAGCATATCGGCCTGATGGAATTTATCCGGGCTACCCGCCGGGAAGGCGTCATGGCGGCCGAGTTTTCCTGCGAAGGTTTCCTGGGCCATTACGAGGGGGATGTCCGCAGCCATTTCTATTTTTGCCAGGCGGGTGTCACCGTGGGCTCCGTTCTCTCCGACGGCTCCATATCGGCCTGCCCCAGCATCCGGGCCGATTATAGCCAGGGCAACATCTACCAGGACGATTTCATGGACGTGTGGGAGCACCGTTATGGGCCGTACCGGGACCGTGCCTGGATGAAGAAGGACGCCTGTGCCTCCTGCAAGTATTGGAAGTACTGCCGGGGCGGCGGCATGCACCTCCGCGATGCCCAGGGTAACCTCATTCTCTGCCATCTGGATCGTTTATAGCCTATTTCTTTGGCACCAATCGGGGATTTATTACTATCTTTGTCCCGATGAAAACACTTAGACTTATTCTGGCGGCAGGTCTGCTCCTGCTGGTATCCCTGGAAAGCAGCGCCCAGTCCAGAGCGGAAAAGAAGCTGTACGGGAAGACGGTGGAGAATTTTTCCGTGACATCGGCCGATAAATTTCTGAAGAAATACCCCAAGTCTGTCTATGCCCCCCGGATTATCCAGATGAAGGACTCTCTCCTTCTGGCGGAGTATCTGGAAGCCAATACTACCAAGATTACCCCCGATCAGGCCCTGCGCATAGCCGGCGGGGATGCCCTTTGTGCCCTGGGTTGGAAGAAAGACGGCGTAGAAAGGGTGCTGTCCCTGGATCCCGGCCTGACCCTCCGCGTCCTGTCTCCGGACGGCACGCTGGTGGAGAAGCGTTCGCTCCCCGTCTATACGATGGAGGAGGGTGCTCCCCAGATCCAACTGACCATTCCCATGGAGATGATTGCTCCGCTGGGAGGAAGCCAAAGTTACATCCACTTTGGATACAGAAACGGAGACCGGGAATACGCGGAGGCCCTGTATCTGCCGGCCGAAGATCATATCTACCAGGCCCTCTTCTATGGAAATCCGCTGGGCGACGGCCGCATCGAAGGGCAGAGCCCGGAGATGCTGGAAGGCACCATTCCGCCGGCCGAAGTGGCCTGGCTCGTGAACCGGTTCAAGGAGAATCCGGACCTGGTCCCGCTCTCCAAGGCCGACCTCCTCACCGACGAATCCATCCGCTGGTGGCTGGGCAAGAACCCCAAGGCCGATACGGCTTCCCGGCTTACCTTCGGCCGCCTGGATCCGGAATCCTCCATAGCCCTGGCATGCCGGGCCGCCCGGAAGGAGAAGGGAAAGAATGTGAGTGTGGCCCAATTTGATATCCGGGGCTACACGGTGGTCTGCTCCGTGTCCAAAGGCGGCGAGTACACGCTGGTCTGGTGCGAACCCGTTTGCAAGGACAAGAAGACCGACCGTTACATCCGTTCCATTTATTTCGAAAACGACGGCACCACCCTGGATGTTGTCTATTATAAAGCCAGAACTACCTTCAAAAACAAAATCTCATTAAATGGCCAATCTATCAGTCACCTTAAATAAGGTTAGAAAGAGAATCTTTGAAATTATCGAACAGTCCAAGGACGGAGACAAAACCAGCCTGGTTTATGACCTGGCGATGCTGGTCGTCATCATTGTGAGCATCATTCCGCTCACATTTGCCCACGACCATCCGGTGTTCCATACCATTGAAGTCGTTACTGTCACCATCTTTATCATCGATTACCTGTTGCGCTGGATAACGGCCGACTACAAGGTGGGCCGGAGAGGATGGTCTTTCCTCATCTATCCCTTCACGGGATGGGCCATCATCGACCTGCTTTCCATCCTGCCCGGACTGAGCATCATGGGCAAGGGCTTCAAGATTTTCAGGGTTACGAGAATGCTCCGGATCCTGAGACTCTTCAAGCTGGTCCGTTATTCGGAAAAGATCCAGGTCTTTGGCAAGGTGCTTTACAAAGAGAGGGGCGTTTTGCTGGGTGTACTGGGCATCTCCATGTTCTATGTATTCCTGACGGCCCTCATCATGTTCAACGCCGAGCCTCACATTGACCCGCAAGACGGCTCCGTTACTTTTGAGACTTTCTTTGACGCCCTGTACTGGGCTACCGTGACCCTGACCACGGTGGGCTATGGAGACCTGACGCCGGTGACAGACCTGGGACGGTTTGTGAGTATGCTGTCGTCCCTGTTTGGCGTGGCCATCATCGCCCTCCCTTCCGGTATCATCACCGCCAGTTACCTGGACGAACTCCGTGCCATCAAGAAGGAAAAAGAGTTGTAAAATCAAATAATTATACCTATATTTGCGCGCTTTTTTCGAAAAGCTCAAGAAATAATGTTAAACTACTAGTTTTTTCAATTCAAAATTATGTCTGAAGAAATTAAGAAACTCAATGCCTCTGTGGCACCCGAAGAATTTGACTGGGATGCCTTTGAGAACGAGGGTGTGGACAAGGGTTCCAAGGAAGAAACCCTTGCCAAGTATGAACAAACCCTCTCCAAGGTCACCGAAAACGAGGTGGTGGAAGGTGTCGTTACCTCCATCAACAAGCGTGAGGTGGTTGTGAACATCGGCGCCAAGAGCGAAGGTGTTATCTCTGCCCCCGAGTTCCGTTACAACCCGGACCTCAAGGTAGGTGACAAGGTGGAAGTGCTTGTGGAAAGCGCCGAGGACCGCAAGGGTCAGCTCGTGATCTCCCACAAGAAAGCCCGCCAGCTCAAGTCTTGGGATATGGTTAACGCCGCTTACGAGAGCGGTGAAGTGGTGAAGGGTTATGTGAAGACCCGCACCAAGGGCGGTATGATCGTGGATGTGTTCGGTATCGAGGCCTTCCTCCCCGGCTCCCAGATCGACATCCGTCCCATCAAGGATTACGATGTGTTCGTGGACACCACCATGGACTTCAAGATTGTGAAGATCAACCAGGAATTCCGCAATGTGGTAGTAAGCCACAAGGCTCTCCTGGAGGCCGAGCAGGAGCAGAAGCGTTCCGAGCTCATCTCCAAGCTGGAGAAGGGCCAGGTGCTCGAGGGCGTGGTGAAGAACATCACCAACTACGGCGTGTTCGTAGACCTGGGCGGTGTGGACGGTCTCATCCACATCACCGACCTCAGCTGGGGTCGCATCTCCCATCCCGAGGAGGTTGTCGCCCTTGACCAGAAGATCAACGTGGTTGTCCTGGACTTCAACGAGCAGCAGAAGCGCATTGCCCTGGGTCTCAAGCAGCTCACCCCGCACCCGTGGGAGGCTCTCTCCGCAGACCTGAAGGTGGGTGACACCGTGAAGGGTAAGGTGGTTGCCGTGGCCGACTACGGCGCCTTCGTAGAGGTGGAACCCGGCGTGGAAGGTCTGGTTCACGTAAGCGAAATGAGCTGGAGCCCCCGTCTGCACAGCGCACAGGTATTCCTGAAGATGGTTGACGAGGTTGAGGCTCAGATCCTCACCCTGGACCGCGAGGCCAGAAAGATGTCCCTCGGCATCAAGCAGCTCACCGCCAATCCTTGGGAGAGCATCCGCGAGAAGTATCCTGTGGGTTCCCAGCACAAGGCCACCGTTCGCAACATCACCAACTTTGGTGTGTTCGCAGAACTGGAGGACGGTGTTGAGGGTCTCATCCACATCTCCGACCTCTCCTGGAACAAGATCAAGCATCCCGCCGAGATGGTTCAGAGCGGTGACGTGATTGACGTTGTTATCCTCGACTTCGATGAGAACAGCCACAAGCTGTCCCTGGGCCACAAGCAGCTCACTCCCAACCCTTGGGACGAACTCGAGGCCAAATACCCGGTTGGTACCGTTGTAGACGCTACCGTGAGCGTGATCGGTGACAAGAACACCACCCTCACCCTGGCCGACGGCACCGAGGTCAGCGCCTTCAACCGCGAGCTCGTGAAGGAAGACGGTAAGAACGCCCTGGTAGGCGAGACCCTCCCTGTGAAGGTGATCGACCTCCGTCGCAGCACCCGTACCATTCGCGTTTCCCACGTCCGCACCTACTCCGAGGCCAAGGCTGCCCGCGAGACCGCTGAGGTCGAGACCGCCAAGAAGGCCATCAAGAAGGTTCAGAGCAATGTAGAGAAGACCACCCTCGGTGACATCTCCGCCCTGGCTGCCCTGAAGGACAAGATGGAAAAGGGTGAGTAATACTCCCAATACTTTTAAGGTTACCTTACTGGGCACGGCTTCGGCCATGCCCGTAAGGGGCCGGAACCAAAGCGCCCAGGCACTCCAAGTGCACGGGCGCTTGTTCCTTATAGACTGTGGCGAAGGCGTGCAGTACAGCCTGGTGGAGCACCACATCCCCATGATGAAGCTGGATTCCCTCTTCCTCTCCCACATCCACGGAGACCATGTGTTTGGCTTTTTCGGCCTGCTCTCCACCCTGGGGATGAAAGGGCGCCAGACCCCGCTCAATATCTTTGCCCCAGTCAACTTCGGCCCCATCCTCAAATTTTTCCTGAGCTATTACGGAGACGGCATTGGCTATGAAATCCGTTTTACACCGCTCAAGATGAAGGAGCCGGAAACCATCCTGGAAACCAAGTCCATCCGGGTCCAGGCCTTCCCGCTGAACCACGGAATAGAAACCTTCGGCTTCCGCTTCGAAGAAAAGGAACCTCCCTATAATGTATATAAGGAAGACATCGAAGAGTATGGGCTCACGCTCACCGAAATAGGCACCCTCAAGCGCGGAGAGGATGTGGTGAGGGCCGATGGCAGCGTCATCCCTGCCGCCCAGGCTGCCTACAAGCCCTTCGTTCCCCGGAGCTATGCGTACTGCTCCGACACCGCGCCTTTCCCCGAAGAATCCCTCTGGCTCAAGGGAACCACGGTCCTTTATCACGAGACCACCTATCTGCAGGAATTTGCAGACCAGGGTGCCCAGCGCCACCATTCCACCACCCTCCAGGCGGCCACAGTGGCCAAGGAAGCGCAGGTGCAGAGACTCCTCATCGGCCATTATTCTTCCCGCAGCTCGGAAGTCTCCCAATATCAGGCCGAATGCCGCTCCGTTTTCCCGGAAACTTACGCCACTTCGGACGGCGATACCTTCGATATTTAAAATTTTTGCGTAAATTAGCGCTATGAAGAAATTCCTCATAGCCCTTTGCCTGCTGCCGGCGCTGCTGTGCCTGGCGGCGGGGGATGATACGCCCCAGGAACGCTATGTGAAAAAATATGCCCAGATGGCCGTGCAGGAGATGATCCGCAGCGGTGTGCCGGCCAGCATTACCCTGGCTCAGGGCATGCTGGAGTCCGGAAACGGCCTGTCCAAACTGGCCACCAAGGGCAACAACCACTTTGGCATCAAGTGCCACAAGGGCTGGGAAGGCAAGACCATGCGGGTAGACGACGACGCCCCCAATGAGTGCTTCCGCGTGTACCCTTCTGTGGCCGACAGTTACAAGGACCATTCGGATTTCCTCCGCTACAGGGACCGCTACAAGTTCCTCTTTGACCTGGAACGTACGGATTATAAAGGCTGGGCCTACGGCCTCAAGAAGGCCGGCTATGCCACGGACCCTGGCTATCCCACCAAGCTCATCAAATATATAGAGGATTACAACCTTTCCCGCTTTGACGTTTTGGATCAGGTGGAGGAAAAGGAGATCCCTCTTTCGCCTTTGGTAATAGAGGCCCCCAAGATGGCCCGGGAAGAATTCCATTTCCCGCTGACGAGGGAGCTGTATTCCAAGAACGGCGTGCCCTTTGTGTATTCCCTGGAAGGGGAGACCTACAAGTCCATTGCCAAGTACTATCACCTCTTCCACAAGGAGATCCTGGGCTTCAATGATTTGAAGAAAGACCAGACGCTCCTGCCCGGAACGGTGGTGTACCTTTCCTTCAAGAAAACCCATACCCAGCCCGGTTTGGATAAGTATATCGTAGAAGAAGACGGAGAAGACTTCCATGCCATCTGCCAGCGTTTTGCCGTGAGGGAGAAGTCCATTCTCAAGCTGAATGGCTGGAAAAAGGCCCCAGCCCTTTCCGAAGGGGACGAGATTAAACTGAGATAGACCCATGAGTGCCAAAAAGACCATCCTGAGACTGCTTACCGGAATCCTGGTTGCCCTGGTAGTTGTGGGCGGCAGCATCGCGTACCGGATGTATTACGACCGCAAAGTCCCCAACTTTACCGGCGAGATGGACCTTTACGTATACCCCGGAATGGATGCGGACCATGTTTGCGACAGCATCCTCTCCAGCGGGATTGTGAAGAAGCCTGCCAGCCTCCAGCGCGTTTTCAAGGAGGTGGGAAGCATCAAACCGGGCCATTACCGCATCGATGCCACCTGCACCAGCATGTACGTATCCCGTATGCTGCATCTGGGTTGGCAGACGCCCGTCAATCTGACGTTGTCCGGTGCCATCCGCACCCCCGGTGTCCTGGCCCGCAAGATCGGTGCCCAGATGATGGTGGATTCGGCCGCCGTGGCTTCCTTTGCGTACTGCGCCGATTCTATCGGCCTGGATCCCGCCCTGCTGTTTACCCGTATCATTCCGGATACCTATCAGATGAACTGGACGGCTCCCGTGAAGGAGATCTTTGCCCGGCTTTTCAAGGAGCGGGACGCCTGGTGGACGCCGGAGCGCGTGGCCGCCGCCAAGGCCCAGGACCTTACGCCGGAAGAAGCCTCCACCCTGGCTTCCATCGTGGCAGGGGAGACCAACTATGTGCCGGAACAGCCCGCCATTGCCAGCGTCTATCTGAACCGCCTTCGCATTGGCATGAAACTGCAGGCAGACCCTACGGTGGCCTATTGCTTCAACTACGAGCCGCGCCGCATCCTCCGCTGGATGCTGGAGGTGGAATCCCCGTACAATACCTATAAGTATTACGGCCTGCCTCCGGGACCCATTTCCTGTCCGCCCAAGAGCTGCCTGGAGGCGGTCCTGAACCCGGATCGGCACGACTACCTCTATTTCTGCGCCGATCCTTCCTTTAACGGAAGCCATCGCTTTGCGGTTACCTATACCGAGCACCTGATCAATGCCCGCGCTTTCCAAAAGGCGCTGAACGAAAGACAAAAAGCCGCCCAATGATGACGTTTGAGCAGTATACTCCCGAAGGCCAGGCCCTCATCGAGAAGGCCCGGACCCTGGCCGTGGACGCCCTGAAAGACCTGACCCGCCACGACGGGACGCCCTTCATCGGCCATCCTGACGCCGTAGCCCGCATTGTGGCCTACGAGATTGGTCTTCCCGCCGAGTGCGTGGCCGCCGTGTACCTGCACGAGGCCAGCCGGATGGCCGGGATGGAAGTGCTGCGCAAAGAGTGGGACGAGAACATCTGCACCATGGTGGAAGGCCTCAATCACATCTCCACCATCAAGCCCAAGGATACCCGCCTGGAGGCCGAGAACTACAAGAAACTCATCATCCAGTATTCCCGCGATCCGCGCGTGACGGTGCTCAAACTGGCCGACCGCCTGGAAGTGATGCGGAGCCTCAAGATGTTCCCCAAGACCGGCCGCGACCAGAAGATCCTGGAAACGCTGCTGCTGTACATCCCGCTGGCGCACCAGCTGGGCCTGTACAATATGAAGCGGGAGATGGAGGATATCTATCTCAAGTATTCCGAGCCGGAACAGTACCGCCTCATCACCAACAAGCTCAAGGCAGGGGAGAAGGACCGCGAGAAACTGATGGCGGAGTTCATAGAACCGCTCAAGAAGAAACTTTCCGATGCGGGTGTCCAGTACAAGCTGAAGATGCGCACCAAGGCGGCGTACTCCATCTGGCAGAAGATGGTCAAGCAGAAAGTACCGTTTGAGGGTGTGTTCGATGTCTTTGCCATCCGCTTTATCATAGACTGCGACGGAGAAGACCACAAGCTGGAGAAGGACCTCTGCTGGCTGGTATACTCCTTTGTGACGGAAGAATATGAGGCCGATACCAAGCGCCTGAGGGACTGGGTCACCAACCCCAAGCCCAATGGCTACGAGAGCCTGCATATCACCGTCAAGAACCGGGAGGGAGCCTATGTGGAGGTGCAGATCCGCACCAAACGCATGGACGACGTGGCAGAAAACGGCTTTGCCTCCCACTGGGCCTACAAGGGCATCAAGCGGGAAGAAACGCTGTCCCGCTGGCTCACCTCCGTGCGCTACGCCCTGGAGCACCCCGACGAGAACACGGAAGATCTTCCGCAGCCCCCGTCCAAGGAAATCTTTGTCTTCACTCCCACCGGAGAACTGCGCATCCTCCAGGCCGATTCCACCGTGCTGGACTTTGCCTTTGGCATTCACACCAACATTGGCGCCCACTGCGTAGGGGCCCGGGTCAATGGAAAGGCAGTTTCCATTCGCGAGAAACTCCAGACCGGAGACGTGGTGGAAATTCTTACCGCCAAGAACCAGCGTCCCACGCCGGACTGGATGAACTGGGTGGTTACTTCCAAGGCCCGCTCCAAAGTGAAGCAGGCCCTGCAGGTGCAGGAGCAGAACCGTGCCGTAGATGGCAAGGAGCTCCTGGAGCGCCGCCTCAAGAACTGGAAGCTGGAATTCCCCGACGAGATGAACACGGAATTCCGCAAGAAGAACAACTATCCGTCCCTCACGGGTTTCTACGCCGCCATTGGCGAAGGAACCCTGGACGTGAATGTGATCAAGGATTACATCCTGGGAGAAGCCGAGCGCCACGCCGCCTCGGTGGAAGCCGCAGAAGCGGCGCAGGCCAGTGCCAAGAGCGCCCGTCACTACGAGTCCAAGGACGATATCCTGGTCCTGAATGCCAAGAATGTCAAGGGAATCGACTACAAGATGGCCAAGTGCTGCAATCCAGTGTTTGGAGACGATGTGTTTGGCTTTGTGACCCGCGAGGACGGCATCAAGATCCACCGCATCACCTGCCCCAATGCAGCCCGCCTGCTGGAGATGTATCCCTACCGTATCCAGAAGGTAAAGTGGGCCGAGAGTCCCTCTTCCAGCAGTTTCCAGGTAGATCTGAAGATTATTGCCGACCAGGAATCCTCCATCCTGAGCCGGATTATGGAGATTGTGAATCAGTTCAAGGCCTCCATCCGCAGTTTCAACGTCAACGAAAACCAGCGCAACGGCACCTCCGAGATTTCCATGAGAATCTCCGTGCCCTCTAACCTGGAACTGGACAAGGTCCTGTCCCAGTTAAGGACGGCCAAGCACGTCCTTAAGGTTGCCAGACTTTAAGGTATTGTTCTAATACCCACATTTCGTCGCGATATTTGGCGGCTGCCGTGAAATCCAGATCGGCGGCCGCTTTCTGCATCTTGCGCTTGGCTTCGGCCGCGGCCTTTTCCACCTGGTCGCGGGACATGGAGCGGATCACGGGATCCTGGAGGACGGCTGCCAGGTCGGCGGCAATGTAGCCATCCACATAGGCCGATGTGCCTTCGCGGCGGGCATCGTGGCCCAGACCCACGGAGACATCTCCCTTGCCCAGCTCGGAAGCCGACGGAACGTATTCGGGATGGGAGACGGAGTCTTTGGCACTCACATGGCCGGTGACGGAATTCTGGAGGACCGGATTCAGGAAGCCGCTCACGTGGGTGGTGTCTTCTCCGGAGCGGACCAGCTCGCTCATTAGGATGTTGGAACGCACCTGCACCTGCGTGGGCGTGATGCCGTGGAGCTTGTTGTACTCCTGCTGCTTGGCGCGGCGGCGGGCGGTTTCGCGGATGGTCTCATCCATGGAGGGCGTGACCGAATCGGCATACATGATCACCAGGCCGTGGACGTTGCGGGCGGCGCGGCCGGCGGTCTGGGTGAGGGCGCGGCCGCTGCGGAGGAAGCCCTCCTTGTCGGCGTCCAGGATGGCCACCAGAGAGACGGTGGGGATGTCCAGGCCCTCTCGCAGGAGGTTGACGCCAATCAGGACGTCAAACAGGCCGTTCTTGAAATCTTCGATAATCTCCACGCGCTCGGCGGTATCCACGTCTGAGTGGATGTAGCGGCAGCGTACGCCGTTGCGGGTGAAGTAGCTGTCCAGCTCTTCGGCCATGCGCTTGGTGAGGGTGGTCACCAGGACGCGTTCGTCCTTTTCGGCCCTCTGGCGGATCTCCTCCATCAGGTCGTCCACCTGGTTCTGGGTGGGGCGTACTTCGATGGGGGGGTCCAGGAGGCCGGTGGGGCGCACAATCTGTTCTACCACCAGGCCCTCGGACTTCTCCAGCTCATAATCGGCCGGGGTGGCGCTCACGTAGACGGTCTGGCCGGTGACGGCTTCAAACTCGTCAAAGGTGAGGGGGCGGTTGTCGCTGGCGGCGGGGAGGCGGAAGCCGTACTCCACCAGGGTCTCCTTGCGGGAGTGGTCTCCGCCGTACATGGCGCGGATCTGGGGGAGGGTGACGTGGCTCTCGTCTATGAATACCAGGAAATCGTCCGGGAAATAGTCCAGGAGGGTGAAGGGCCGCTGGCCGGGCTTTCGGCCGTCGAAATAGCGGGAGTAGTTCTCTACGCCGGGGCAGTAGCCCATCTCCTTGATCATTTCTATGTCGTATTCCACGCGCTGCTTCAGGCGTTTGGCTTCCAGGAATTTGCCAATGGACTTGAAGTATTCTACCTGTTTGACGAGGTCGTCCTGTATCTGGCTCACTGCCTTGGCTCCCTTTTCCTTGGAGGTGACGAAGTTCTTGGCAGGGTAGAGGTCAATCTTGTCCATCTCCTCGAAGATGGCTCCGCTCACCGGGTCGATGAGTGCTATGCGGTCTACCTCGTCCCCGAAGAACTCGATGCGGGCAGCGTAATCGGCCCCTCCCAGGAAGATGTCCACCGTATCTCCGCGCACGCGGAAACTGCCTCGCTTAAAATCTGTTTCGGTCCTGTAGTACAGTGCATCCACGATTTTGTAGAGCAGACGGGTCATGGACATCTGTTCCCCCTTTCGAACTGTAACCGTCTGGTCGTGAAAGTCATCCGGGTTGCCAATGCCGTACAGGCAGCTCACGGAGGAGACTACAATCACGTCCCTTCGGCCGCTCATAAGGGCCGATGCAGCGCTCACGCGCAGTTCGTCAATCTTGTCGTTGATGCTGAGGTCCTTCTCAATATAGGTGTCGGTGGAGGGAATATAAGCCTCCGGCTGGTAGTAATCGTAGTAAGAAACGAAGTATTCTACGGCGTTGTCCGGAAAGAATGCTTTAAATTCTCCATAGAGCTGGGCGGCCAGGGTTTTGTTGTGACTTAGGATGAGCGCGGGGCGCTGCAGCCGCTGAATGACATTGGCCATGGTGAACGTTTTTCCGGACCCCGTGACGCCCAGAAGTGTCACATTATGAACACCTTGGCTCAGTGCTTCGCACAGAGCGTCAATGGCTTCCGGCTGGTCGCCGGAAGGCTGATAGGTGGATTGGAGCCGGAAGTTCATCTTACAAAAAATGGTTTTTTGCAAAGTTACAATGATTCAAGATTATTAAAAAATTTTCAAGAAATTTTGTTTTTGAAGGAAAAATACCTAATTTTGCGTTGATAATTGCCGTGAAGGCGGGTATCATTATTAGGAAACTAATTATTTATGTTAATACTTTAATCATGAAAGGTATCAAAACTATTCTTGGAGTTTTTGCTGCAGCAAGCCTCCTTTTCTCTGTGAGCGCAGCCGCTCAGGAGAACAACAATCGTGACGAGAACGGTAAGGTCGTTCGTGGTGCTTACGAGACCAACAAGGCCTTCGACAATACCTTCATCGGTATCGGTGCTGGTATCAATTCCGTCATTCCTTCCGTACGTACTCCTAAGGGTTGGGGTAACATCGGCCTCGCCGCCGACCTCAACTTCGGTAAGTGGTGGACTCCCGCTATCGGTATGCGTCTGGGTCTCCACGGCCTGTGGGACAATGCCAAGATCGCTTTCAGCGAGCCCGCTATGCTTGCCAAGCAGAACTTCGGCTTCTACTATGTGCACGCAGACTTCCTCTGGAACATCTCCAACTCCATCGGTGGTTACAAAGAGACCCGTTTCTGGAACTTTGTTCCCTATGCTACCATGGGTGTTCTCGATGTTTGCACTGGCCGCAACCCCTTCAAGAAGGGTGCTAAGAACAACCTCGAGTATGCTGCTGGCGCTGGCCTCCTCAACGTTCTCCGCGTGAGCAACCGCGTTAACATCACCATCGACCTCATGGCTCTCATCGGCAAGGGCGCTGCCTACACCAACAACGCTGGCAAGTTCATCGTATTCCCTAGCGCTACCGCCGGTCTGCAGTTCAACCTTGGCAAGACCAACTTCGATCGTCACAGCACCATCACTCCTGTTGTGATCCCTGTTCCTTTCACCACCGAGCAGTACAACGCCCTCAAGGATAAGGTCGCTGCCCTCGAGAAAGAGAACGCCGCCCTCAAGGATAAGGTCGCTGCCCTCGAGAAGGAAGTTGCTCCTCTGCGCAACCTCGTAAACGGTCAGACCTATCTCTACGAGAACGGTACCTTCACCGCTGTTGATGTAAAGGCCGGTGTTCCCGTGTCCATCTACTTCGACCTCGGTTCCGCTAAGCTCTCCGCTCGTGAGAAAGCTCACCTCGAGTACTTCACCAACAACATCGCTACCGCCGACACCAAGGTTGAGGTGAACGGTTACGCCGACAAGGCCACCGGTTCCGCTAAGACCAACCAGGTTCTCTCCGAGAAGCGCGCCAAGGCTGTTGTTGACCTCCTCAAGAAGGCTGGCATGCCCGAGAGCAACATCGAGTGCAAGGCTAACGGTGGTGTTGACATCTTCAACAAGCCCGCTTACAAGAACCGCGTTGTTACCATCGAGGTTAAGTAAGTTACCTTACACAAGCTTTAAAGAGACATTCCTTCGGGGATGTCTCTTTTTTTTGTTAGGTATTTTTCCTATATTTGTATGTTTTACAAAAACTTAAACCTAGTTATGGAGAAAGTGTATCCTCATTACCTTCAGCGTCTGCAAGATGCTACCCGTAAATTCTGGGATAAGCCCGCCCTTAACACCATCGGCGGTGATTCCTTCACTTACGCCCAGATGGCAACGGATATTGCCCGTTTCCACATCGTCTTTGAAAAAGCCGGCTTCAAGAAGGGTGACAAGATTGCCCTTTGTGCCAACAATGGCGCCAAGTGGGGCTTCGCCTACCTGGCTGTCAATACCTTCGAAACCGTGATTGTCCCCATTCTGGCAGACTTTACCCCTGACAGCGTGATGGGCCTGGTGAACCACTCCGAGAGCATCGCCCTCTTTACCAACGCTGCCCGCTGGGCCAAGATGGACCCTGAGAAGATGCCCGCCCTCAGGGTGGTCTTTGACGTAGACAACTGGAAGGTCCTCTTCTGCAGGGATGCCAAGATCCAGGACGCTGTAGACCATCTGGATGATCTTTTCAAAGAGAAGTATCCCAAGGGTTTCGGCCCGGAAGATGTTGTTTTCCCTACGGACAACTGGGACGACCTCTCCACCATCAACTATACTTCCGGTTCTACCGGAGACCCTAAGGGCGTGATGCTTACGTACCGCAACTTCTCCGCCAACGTAGACTTCAGCCAGCGCAACGTGCCGGCCGGTGACAAGATGGTCTCCATGCTTCCCATGGCTCATATGTACGGCCTGGTCATCGAGTTCCTCTATCCGCTGTGCAACGGTACCTCTATTTATTGGATGGGAAAGGCTCCCACCCCGGCTACGCTCCTCAAGGCCTTTGCCGATGTGAAGCCCTACCTCCTCATCACCGTTCCGCTGGTGATGGAGAAAATCTACAAGAGCAAGGTAAAGCCCACCCTGGATAAGCCCGCCATCAAGTTCCTTACCAAGATTCCCGGCCTTAACAACATCATTTACAAGAAAGTGAAGGATGGCCTGGTACAGGCTTTCGGCGGTAATGTGCAGGAGTTCATCATGGGTGGTGCCGCCCTCAACCCGGAGGTCGAGCGCCTGTTCAAGAAGATTGGCTTCCCTTACCTGGTGGGCTACGGAATGACCGAGGCCTGCCCCCTGCTGGCCTACGAGCACTGGACCAAGTATGTGGCCGGTTCCTGCGGTAAGGCCGTAGACGTGGCCGAGGTTCGCATCGATTCCGAGGATCCCCAGCACGTGGTAGGTGAAATCCAGGCCCGTGGTGAAAACATCACCATCGGCTACTTCAAGAACGAAGAAGCCACCGCCAACGCCTTCACCGAGGACGGCTGGCTCCGCACCGGAGACCTGGGTATCATGGATGCCGACGGCAACATCTTCATCCGTGGCCGCTCCAAGAATATGATTCTGGGACCTTCCGGCCAGAATATCTATCCGGAAGAGCTGGAAGCCGTGGTTAACAACCAGGACTTCGTGATGGAATCCGTGGTGGTAGACCGTGGCGGCAAGCTGGTGGCCCTGGTATTCCTGGATGAGCAGGCCATCGCCAAGTCCCTCCTGGACGCCGAGGCCAAGGCCGAAATCCCCGAAAACATCAAACTGGGCGCCAACCGTCAGTTGCCCAATTACAGCCAGATTGCCAAGGTGGAACTCATGGACAAGCCCTTCGAGAAAACTCCCAAGATGTCCATCCGCCGCTTCCTATACAAATAATAAAATGGGGTGCACCGACCGGTGCACCCCATTTTATTAGTATTCGGAGGAGAAGACGGCGGGGGCCAGGGGGCGGCAGTTGTACTGCGAGGCCATGGACTGCCCGTAGGCTCCTGCGCTGCGGATGGCAATGAGGTCTCCTCGCTTGCACTTGTTCAGCATCACCTGCTGGCCAAAGACATCCGAGCTTTCGCAGACGGGACCCACCACGTCGTAGGGCTCCAGATCTTCCTCGGAAGACAGGTTTTCGATGCGGTGCCTGGCCTGGTACAGGGCCGGACGCATGAGGTCGTTCATGCCGGCGTCCAGGATGGCGAACTCGCGCTCCAGACCCTCCTTCACATACAGTACACGCGAGATGAGGGATCCGCAGGGGGCTACAATGCTTCGGCCCAGTTCAAAGTGGATGGGCAGGTTGGTGTTGAGCTCGTCGCTGTAGGTCTGGAAGTAGCCGGCAAAGTCTGCCATCAGGTAGCGGTTGGGGTGGTTGTACTCAATACCCAGGCCGCCGCCCACGTTGATGTCCTTGATTTCTATGCCCTTGGCCTGAAGGCCATGCACAATCTGGTTGTTGCGGTGGCAGAGGTTCTTGAAATCTTCCAGGTCCAGGATTTGGGAGCCGATATGATAATGCAGGCCGATGAATTCGATGGACGGCAGGCTCTGGGCCTCGCGGATCACGTCTTCCAGCACGGAGTAATGGATGCCGAACTTGTTCTCCGCCGTACCGGTGGTGATGTTCTTGTGCGTATGGGCGGCCACGTCGGGGTTCACGCGGAGGCTGATGGGAGCCACCTTGCCGCTGGCGGCGGCCAGTGCAGCCAGCACGTGCAGCTCGGCCGTGGATTCCACGTTGAAGCGGCCTATACCGGCGTCCAGGCCCAGCTGGATTTCCCAGTCGGCCTTTCCTACGCCGGCGTAGAAGATGGTCTTGGGGTCGAAACCGGCCTCCAGGGCGGCCTGCACTTCGCCTCCGCTCACGCAGTCTGCGCCGAAGCCAAAGCGGGCGATAAAGTTCAGGATAACGGGATTGTGGTTGGCTTTGATGGCGTAATGCACCTGAGCCGCCGGCCAGTCCAGCACCTGTAACTGATGGCGGATCTCCTCCAGGGTGCGACGGAGAAGGTCCATATCATAGTAGTAGAAGGGCGTGCGGAGATTTTTGAACCGCTCTACAGGGAAGGTTCCTTTCATATGTCTATCAATAAGTTACTGCGAAGATAATTAATATTTTTAATTTTTACCATCTTCGCGCCTGCCAATTTGTCAGAAAGAGGCCTTTGGCTTGTAATTTGACTATTCAGAAGCGACCTCGCAAGAGGCAGTAACCGAATATTTAAAGACAGATACATATGGCAAACAAAGGTCAAATTGGAGTAACTACCGAGAACATATTCCCGGTTATCAAGCAGTTTTTGTACAGCGACCATGAGATTTTCCTGCGCGAGCTCGTGGCCAACGCCGTGGATGCCACGCAGAAGATGAAGGCGCTGGCTGCCTCCGGAGACTGCAAGGAAGAACTGGGAGAGCTCAAGGTACACATTGAGCTGGACGAGAAAGAGAAGATCCTCAAGATTATCGATAACGGTATCGGTATGACGGAGGAAGAGGTAGACAAGTACATCAACCAGATTGCCTTCTCCAGCGCCGGCGAGTTCCTGGAGAAATACAAGGACCAGATTGGCAACATCATCGGCCACTTTGGCCTGGGCTTCTACAGCGCCTTCATGGTGGCTAAGAAAGTCACCATCGAAACCCTCTCCTGGAAGGAAGGCGCCAAGGGGGTCAAATGGACCTGCGACGGCTCCCCGTCCTACGAGATGGAGGAGATTGAAAAGGCCGACAGGGGCACGGTGATCACCCTCTACCTGGACGACGATTCCAAGGAATACGCAGAGAAGTCCCGCATTGACGCCCTCCTGCAGAAATACTGCAAGTTCATGCCCGTTCCCATTGTCTTTGGCAAGGAACAGGAATGGAAGGACGGCAAATATGTAGACACCGACAAGGATAAGATCATCAACTCCGTAGAGCCCCTGTGGACCAAGGCCCCTTCCGAGCTCAAGGAAGAGGACTACATGAACTTCTACCGCACCCTCTTCCCCATGAACGAGGAGCCGCTGTTCTATATCCACCTGAACGTGGACTACCCCTTCAACCTCACGGGCATCCTCTACTTCCCCAAGCTCAAGGACCGTGTGGCCGTGGAGCGTAACAAGATCTCCCTCTACTGCAACCAGATGTTCGTGACGGACCACGTGGACAACATTGTGCCGGACTTCATGACCCTGCTGCACGGTGTGATTGATTCCCCGGACATTCCGCTGAACGTGAGCCGCAGCTACCTCCAGAGCGACGCCGCCGTCAAGAAGATCTCCACTTACATTACCAAGAAAGTGGCCGACCGCCTGGAAGGCATCTTCAAGGACGAGCGTGCCCAGCTGGAAGCCAAGTGGGACAACCTGAAGCTCTTCATCGAGTACGGCATGCTCTCGGACGAGAAGTTCTGCGAGCGCGCCCTCAAGTTTGCCCTCCTGAAGAATACGGACGGCAAATACTTCAGCTTTGAAGAGTACGAGAATGCCGTCAAGGACAACCAGACCGACAAGGACAAAAAGAAAGTATACCTCTATGCCACCAAGCCCGAAGACCAGTACGCCTACATCCAGGCTGCCAAGGACAAGGGCTACGACGTGCTCCTGATGGACTGCGAGCTGGACAGCCACTATGTGAATCTGCTGGAGCAGAAACTCACGGACACCCGTTTTGCCCGCGTGGACTCCGACGCCGTGGAGAACCTTATCCCGAAGGAGGACAAGGTGAAGCTGGAAATGAAGGAGGACGAAAGATACGACCTGGAGAACCTCTTCAAGGCCGTGATGCCGGAAGGCAACGACTACTTTGTCACCGGTGATAACCTGGGAGCCGATGCTGCCCCCATCCTCATCACCCAGAACGAGTTCATGCGCCGTTACCGCGAGATGAGCGCCCTGGGCGGTGGTATGAACTTCTACGGTTCCCTGCCGGAGAGCTACAACGTAACCGTGAACATGGAGAACCCCCTGGTGGCCAAGATTTGGGCAGCCAAGCAGGCCGATGTAAAGCCGCAGGGTGAACTTCCCGCCGAGGCTCCCGAGAACGCTTCCGAAGAAGAAAAGACCAAGGCCCGTGAAGCCCGCGAGGCCGTGCGCAAGGCCCACAGGGCAGATGTGGAGGCCTTCGCCAAGGACAACGAAATCCTGCACCAGATTGTAGACCTGGCCCTGCTGGGTAATGGCATGCTGAAGGGTAAGGCCCTGAGCGATTTTATTGCCCGTAGCCAGAAGGTGGTAACCGACGCCTATCTGAAGTAATCAGTACCCCTTGGGGTAATTCATAGTAATGCAATGAAGACCGCCGTGTCCTGATAACACGGCGCGGCAGTCTATAATTTCTACCTGCCGGTCCGGGCACACCTCCTGCAGCCGGGCGGCTGCCAC